>ENA-OPVT01000011-OPVT01000011.1-human-gut-metagenome-genome-assembly--contig:-NODE-11-length-148253-cov-9.917273_pt1 | contig 148253 bp, 139 predicted proteins | sample MGYA00241499_ERZ501990 | MGnify/ENA primary metagenome ERZ501990 (study PRJEB25962, sample SAMEA2042104) | human gut metagenome | biome: human gut; feature: human-associated habitat; material: faeces...
GATACACAAATATCTCCGAAGCGGTGTAATGAACCATCCAGATCGGTAATGGTTCCGCCTTGTCCGCCTTTAACTCTGACGGTAGCTCCTGGCATAGGTTCACCTTGTTCGTCGACAATCTGACCACGAACCTTGATAGTCGGAGATTGTGTCACAGTAGCCATGGCAGATGTAGGATACACCGTCATGCTACTAAAGGCACACAGACCAAGCATTACGGAAAGAAATAAATGTTTCCTCATTTTTAAAAGAATTAAGATTATTAAATTAATAGATTAGATCACCGTTAACTATATTATAATATTATATTAGTCAATATACGATCCTATATTGACCGCCGGGAGAGTCAGGTAACAGACTTCACAAAACTGGGGGAGGTTGAATTTAGCCAATGCCATCTACGATAGACAGCTGTTCTCTTGTCGTTCTTCATATTATTAATATTAAAATTAGATTTCCAATCATTGCTTTTCCTTGAGAGATTTCCTGAAGAAATAAGCAATGATTGTATGGCAAAAGTAGGGCTTATGGTGTAAATGGGGGTGGACAAATGGGTTTTAGAGGTGGATAAACGAATTTTAAGTGTAGAGAATACAGCTTATTATGTAGGTTTATTGTTTATTGCTGTAAGTAAGGCTCTTCTCTTTCATTAAGCAGTGAACTCGGTGTCGTATTGAAGTATTTGGTGAAGCATCTCGTGAAGTATTTAGGGTCATTAAATCCTACTTCATAAGCAATTTCTGCAATGCTCATACTTTTATTCTCCCGGTTTTTCAGTACTAGTTCGCGGGCAATGTTCAGGCGGTAGTTGCGTATGAATTGTCCGGCGGACTGCCCAACAAGACTTTGTAGCTTTTTGTTCAACAGGCTTTTGCTCACACCTGCCGCTTCGCAGAAATCGCTCACCTCGAAATAGGAGTTTTTGTAGTTCTCCTTAATGACATCCATGATGCGGTTGAGGAACTTCTTGTCGCCCGATTCCTCTTCCATATTCAAGGCATCCACATCCATGGCTATGGCAAACTTCTTTTGATAACGTTTACGGTTCTCAAGGATATTCTCGATGCGGGTAAGCAGTAATATCTCGTCAAAAGGTTTCAGTAAATATTCGTCAACTCCTATGCGGTAGCTTTCCAGGCGTGATTCCTGCGATGTCTTGGCTGTCAGCATAAGGAAAGGGATATGGGAGATAGCGAAATTCTCTTTTACCCGGCGGGACAGTTCAATGCCGTCCATTACGGGCATCATCAGGTCGCTGATGATAAAGTCTACCGAATGTGAGTTTAATATATTCAAGGCCTCTGCTCCATGGGCAGCTTCGAACACATTGTATTTATCCCGTAGGATGGAACGGATATATCCACGCATATCCGCGTTGTCCTCAACCACCAGGATTGATAAACCTTTTCCGAAAGTATTGGATGGGGGTAGCGCATCGGAAGTCATAAGTTGCGGGGCACTTTCGACCAGTGTTTCCACCGTATTGCTTTCCGGTGTTGTTGGCAGGAGGATGCGTAGCGAGCAGCCTGTCGTATGGTTGTTTTGCGCATGGATTTCACCCCCATGCATCTGTACGATGCGTTTACACAAGTAAAGTCCGATGCCGCTTCCGGCCTGTCCGTACATAGGATATTTGGTTTGTCCTTGCGACTGGTAGAAACGGTTGAATATTTTGATTGTGTCATCATCAGGAATACCGCTACCTGTGTCGCTGACACAGATGTAAAGCATGGATTTGTGGTTATCGGCAGGAGGTAGCAGGGCTATGAACAAAGACACACTTCCGCCGTTTGGCGTAAATTTAATGGCATTGCTCAGCAGGTTCGTCAGCACTTTGTGCATCGCTTCTTCATCGTAAGAGATTTCCGGTGAAGGCATCCGGAAATAACGTTTCACTGTGATGTCTCTTTCTTTGGCAAAGACTTCAAAAGGTATGATCAGTTCATTGGCAAATTTCAGAAAATTATTCCGGGATTTTACGATTTCCAGTTTGCCCGACTCCACCTTACGGAAATCCATAAGCTGGTTGACAAGCGATAACAGGTATTTAGAATTGCGTTCCACGAAATGTAGCTGTTCGATGACTTGAGGGTTGTAGCTTAACTTTAATGCACGCTCTATCGGTCCTATGATCAGTGTGATTGGGGTGCGGAATTCGTGTGTGATATTGGTGAAGAATGCTATCTTATCCAAGGTCAGCTCTTGTATCTTACGTGTCATTTTAGTAAGCTGCGCTTTCTGCCGGGTAATTTTTTCGTTTTGTTGCTTCAACATCCGGTTCTGACGGGACAACTCTTCGGTCTGTTCTTCCAGTAGTTGTTTTTGCTTTTTCAGTTCATGGGTGCGTTGTTCCACCTTTTGGTGTAATCTTGCTTTTTGCTCTTTCAGGCTTCGTATGCGCCATTGGTAGAATTGCCATGTAGCGAATGTGGCAAGGATTATTACAAGCAGTATAAACCAGGTTGTCTTGTAAAAATAGGGCTGGATTGTTATTTGCAGTTCCGTTATATTATCCTCTTCGGTTGGGGTGTAGGGCGTGTACTTCACTTGCAGCGTATAGTTTCCCGGAGACAGATTGGTGTAAGTAGCAAAACGCCGGCTGGCAGGCACGTGTATCCAACGGTTGTCAAAACCCAGTAGGCGATAACTGTAAGTGGCGGTATTGTCGGACTCGTAGTTGAGTGCGGAAAATTCCAGTGAAAAAGATTTTTCACGTTCGTGGATGCGGATAGCCTTACTGACGGCAATATCAAGCGGCAAGTATTCGTTGCCGGGGAATATTTCCTCGTTTCCTACTTTCAAATGGGTGAACCGTACTTTGGAAGACTGGGTTGTAAGGGCAGGCAGGTTGCAATCTATGGCAACCAGCCCGGATACGGTGCCGAGATAAAGCTTGCTGTATTGTGAACGGTGAGCAGCATTCCAGTAAAACTGGGTATCGGCAAGACCGTCTTGTCGGTTGTAGTTGATAAAGTGGTTTTCTGTGGGTTGAAAGCGCGACAGCCCATTGTTGGTTGCTATCCAGATACATCCTTTATCATCTTCCAGGATACTGCGGATACTGTTGTCTGGCAGGCCATGAAGGGAGTTGTAACAGACAAACTGTTCTTTTCCATCTTCGTTCTGCATACGTTTATAAATGCCATAACCGTTGCTGCCCAACCACAGTGTGCCGTCCTGAGTTTCGTAAAAGCAACATATCTTTTCTATCAGTCCGGAAGACGGATCATCCAGTTTGTACTTCAGATGACGGTAACGGAATGTTCCCTCAGGCAATGAGACGGAGCGGGAGTGCAGGTCGATGATATAAACGCCGTCCAGACATCCCATCCATAATTGCCCGTCTTTGTCTATGATAGAGCCGATGCAACCTCGTATGTCTTCGGCGGCACGCTTGGCAAATGGTGAACAAAGCTGTTTATGCGCTAGGTCATAGAAGAATAATCCCTGGTTTGCTCCGATCCACATACCGTTGTTTATGGAGTCGTAGGCCAGAGCTCCGATAAAGTCTATGGGGTAGTTGTCTTTATTCCGGGCTGTGATTGCTTCTATTCTATGCTGTGGGTTTTGTGGGTTGATAAGGTTGATGCCGCCGCCCCATGTACCAATCCACAATCTTCCTTGCCCGTCGGCGGTGATGGCGCTAACAGAGTTGTGGGTAAGAGTGCCGCTTTCGTATGTATAATGGATGAAGCTGTCGCTTCCTACCGCCTTTTTATTCAGCCCCCCTTCTACGGTGCCTACCCATAAGTTTCCGCTATTATCTTCGTAAACGGCGTTCACCGGATTGTGAGAGATTGTTTGGAGATTCTTGTTATCATGCTGATAATTTTGTATGGACAGACGCTTGGCGGTCATTTTATTGATACCACCACTTTCGGTTCCTACCCAGATATGCTGCCCTTCTACGATGATGCAGTTGATAAAATTGCTGTTCAGTAGCTTGCTGCCTGTGTTGGATGCCTGGTCACTTATGCGTTCAAAATTGTCCTTTATGGGATTGTATATGTTGATGCCTTTCAGGCTGGCAACCAGTAATTGTTTGTCGTTGGTTATGGCGAGACAGGTCAGGAAATTTTGTGAGAGGGAATGAGGATTGTCAGGGGTATGCATATATTGTTTCACTATACCTTCGTTTTTATTATATCGGTACAAACCTTTGTCGGTGGCGATCCATACTTCATTTTCTTTGGCTATGAAGTCTGTAAAATATAGATCCGGTGCAAAACTCAGGCAATCGTCGATTAAGGTTGCCTCTAGTTTGCTTTGTGCAGTGATACCTATTTTGTATAGTGCGCCATTGATACCTATCCATACTTTTCCCTCATTTTCCACGTCCTTAAAGATGATATCGTATCGGTAAGGATTAGGAATCTCTAGTGAATGAATACTTTCTATATCTCCATTAGTGCGGAAAGCAATACGGTGCAGGCTATTGCTGCAATACAGCCAAATACATCCATTGGCATCTTGTGTAACCATGAATGCCGGTTGCTTAATGAGTGTCTCCAGTTTCTTTCGGGGATCATGAGGCAATACGGACTGCATGGTTGTTAGGTCGATAATATCAGTGCCCCCTTCTGATACAACCCAAAGCCGCTGAAAGTTGTCTTCGTAGACTTTGCGTATGAAGTTGCTCTTGAGCCGGCAATGTGGGGTAGCCGGAGTGAAGTTGACGAATTCATAGCCGTCGTATCGGGATAGTCCACCTCCCGACATGGAAATCCAAAGGAAGCCTTGCCGGTCTTTGTAGATATCATCAACAAAATTATTGGGAAGCCCCTCATTCATGGTTATGTAGATTGTGTTATACCGGTTGGTAAAAGACTCCTGAGCCCACAAAATAGCGGAGCTTGCCAAAGCGATATATAATATAATAATACGAAAAAACTTATGCATTGTTTCATCATTTGGTATTAGCACAAGCAAAGTTAATGTATTACTTGTGATGATATAAAAAGTCTGCGGTCTTTTTTGTGAAGTTGGAAGATTGTCCACCTTAAAAGGTCATATATCCACCTCTACTGTTTTGGGTATGGCGTACATTTGCATTGTATTTTTAATTTGCTGATATTATGAGAAAAATGTTATGTGTGGTCGTCACGTCTATGGGAATTCTGTTTGCTAATTGTAATTCTCCGGTTTTTACTCCCATAGCTTCGCCTAATCCCTGGCAGGATGACTACTCTTTTTTGTCCTCTATGGACAACTACCGCTTGTGGGGAACTTACAATGTGCATGATCCGTCTTGTCGTAAATTGGGTGATTATTATTATATGTACTCTACCGATGCCATTTTAGGTGAGAACCGTCAAGAAGCCGAAGAAAAAAATGTTCCGTTGGGATACATACAAGTGCGCCGTTCCAAGGACCTTGTCAAATGGGAGTTTGTTGGCTGGGCTTTTCCGGAAATACCGCAGGAAGCTGTAGAGTGGGTACGTTCACATGCCGGAGGTGAGGGAGCAACGAACATCTGGGCTCCTTATATAATCCCTTTTGGTGATAAATACAGACTCTACTATTGCGTATCGGCTTTTGGCCGCAAGACATCGTATATAGGTATGGCAGAGGCTGCATCACCCGAAGGCCCTTGGACACAACGAGGTTGTGTTGTCAAGACCAATGAGGCTTCGGTAATGAATGCAATTGATCCGAGCGTCATGGCCGATCCTGTCACCGGAAAGTGGTGGATGCATTATGGATCATTCTTTGGAGGATTGTACTGCGTAGAGTTGGATCCGGAAACCGGACTTCCCGCCGAGGAGGGAGATCAGGGGCATCTCACCGCACGCCGCGCCAATTATCAGAAAGATAATCTGGAAGCTCCCGAGATTATTTACAATCCTGATCTGAAACAGTATTATTTGTTTGTTTCATACGATCCGCTGATGACCACCTATAACGTACGGGTAGGGCGTTCGGACAAAGCGGAAGGCCCGTTTGTTGATTTCTCCGGCGTGGAACTGAAAGACACTACTAATAATTTTCCTATTCTGACAGCTCCATACCGTTTTCATAATCATCCGGGTTGGGCAGGGACTGCACACTGCAGTGTATTCACCTCGGATGAAGGGCAATACTTTATGGCACATCAGGGACGCCTGTCACCCCATAACCAAATGATGGATCTTCATCTGAGACAGGTCTTTTTTACGCCCGACGGATGGCCGGTGGTGTCGCCCGAACGTTATACAGGCTGTGTTTCCCGTAAATTCTCGGCAGAAGATATGGCAGGAGAGTGGGAAGTTATACGCATACAGGAACCTGCGTATGAACGCCGTTTGCAGGCAGGCCAGATCCTATGGGGGGAGGGACAGCTCAAAGAAGAGGAGTGGAACGTGTCTCATTTGCTGTCCTTGGAGAAGAACGGAAATTTAGGTGAGAATAAAGGTATCTGGGAACTTTTGGAAGCAAAGCAATTATTGTCCCTGACCCTGGAAGGTGAAATTATAAATAATCTGATTATATTTGCCGGACACGATTGGGAAAACGAAAAGGAAACTGTTCTTTTCACAGGACTGGACAGTTGTGGCAGGTCTATATGGGGAAAGCGAATTAAGTAATCATATATACATTTTATACCATGAAAAAATACAAAGGTTTATTGGCGGTGCTGGCTCTTGCGGCAGGTTCGGCACTGCAAGCACAAACAAATGAATTGGTGATACAAGCCGGGAAACCGGGAGCGGAAATTCAGCCTACTATGTATGGTCTGTTTTTCGAAGATATCAATTATGCTGCCGACGGCGGTCTGTATGCCGAACTTGTGAAGAACCGTTCATTTGAATTTCCGCAACATTTTATGGGGTGGAAGACATTCGGTAAGGTATCTTTGAAAGATGACGGTCCTTTTGAAAGAAACCCGCATTATGTGCGTTTGGCGTATGCCGGACATCCGCATAAACAGACCGGATTAGATAATGAAGGCTTTTTCGGTATCGGAATAAAAAAAGGCGCAGAGTATCGTTTCTCTGTATGGGCACGTGTGGCAGAAGGGGAAACACCCGCTAAAATCCGTGTGGAGCTGGCCGATACGAAATCTATGAACGAACAGCAGGCTTTTGCAACTGCCGATGTAACGGTCGATTCCAAGGAATGGAAAAAATATCAGGTGATACTAAAGCCGGAAGTGACCAATCCGAAAGCTATTCTTCGTATTTTCCTTGCTTCCCGGCAAACGGTGGATTTGGAACATATTTCCCTTTTCCCGGTAGATACCTGGCAAGGACATGAAAACGGGCTTCGTAAAGATTTGGTGCAGGCACTGGCAGATATAAAGCCGGGTGTATTCCGTTTTCCCGGCGGATGTATTGTAGAAGGTACTGATATCGCATCACGCTACGACTGGAAAAAGTCGGTAGGTATGGTAGAGAACCGTCCGCTGAATGAAAATCGTTGGCAATATACTTTCCCGCATCGGTTCTTTCCCGATTATTACCAAAGTTATGGTTTGGGATTTTATGAGTTCTTCCAGCTTTCCGAAGAAATCGGTGCGGAACCGTTGCCGGTATTGAGTTGCGGTTTGGCTTGTCAGTTTCAAAACCCAAATATGGATGCGCATGTGCCTCTTTGTGACCTGGAGAGTTATATTCAGGATGCGCTCGATCTGATAGAATTTGCAAATGGTGCAGTTGATACTCCCTGGGGAAAGATACGTGCCGATATGGGACATCCTGCACCATTCAATTTGAAACTTATAGGTATAGGTAACGAGCAGTGGGGAAAGGAATATCCAGAACATCTGGAACCCTTTGTCAAAGCCATTCGCAAGAAATACCCCGACATAAAGATTGTGGGTAGTTCCGGTCCTGATTCGGAAGGTGAGCAGTTTGATTATCTCTGGCCGGAAATGAAAAGTCTGAAAGTCGATTTGGTGGACGAACATTTCTATCGTCCCGAAGCATGGTTCCTAAGCCAGGGAGCGCGTTATGACAATTACGACCGTAAAGGCCCGAAAGTTTTTGCCGGAGAATATGCCTGTCATGGCAAAGGAAAGAAGTGGAACCATTTCCATGCTTCACTACTCGAGGCAGCCTTTATGACCGGACTGGAGCGGAATGCGGATATTGTGCATATGGCTACCTATGCACCGTTATTTGCTCATGTAGAAGGTTGGCAGTGGCGTCCGGACATGATATGGTTTGATAACTTGAATTCAGTGTGTACAGTGAGCTATTATGTGCAGCAGCTTTTCGCAACGCATAAGGGAACGAACGTTCTTTCTCTGACTATGAATAAAAAGCCTGTAACGGGTGCCGAGGGGCAGAACGGGTTATTTGCGAGTGCCGTATGTGACAAAAATAAGAATGAGATCATTGTGAAAGTGGTCAATACCTCAGGCAAAAAGCAGTCTTTGTCTTTGATTTTTAACGGATTGAAAAAGAAAGAAGTTCTGTCGGGAGCACGTTGTATCAAACTCTCTTCCACTGGCATGGATAAGGATAATACTATTGAAAATCCATTGGCAATTATTCCGCAAGAAACATCTTTGGATGTGAATGGGCATACCTTGAACGTAGATTTGGAGCCTGTTACTTTCGCAGTATATATTTTGAAGTATTGATGTCTTGAACTCAAAGGGAATATCATGATGAAAAATATATTTATTTTGGGGGTTAGTTCTTTGATGCTGGCAGTTCCGCAAGGGCTGCTGGCACAAAGTGACACTACTTTTGTTGCTGTGGGAAATCCGATAGTAAAGCATAAGTTTATTGCAGATCCGGCAGCGATGGTACATGATGGAAAAATGTATATTTATGGTGGTCATGATGAGTGTCCTCCACCGAAAGAGCATTATGACTTAAAAGAATGGTGTGTCTTTTCCTCTTCCGATTTGAAAATGTGGACAGAACATGCCGTCCCTCTAAAGGCTAAGGACTTTTCTTGGGCAAAAGGCGAGGCTTGGGCAAGTCAGGTAATAGAACATGAAGGCAAATTCTATTGGTACGTAACGGTGGAGCATGAGACGATTCCCGGTAAGTCCATCGGTGTAGCCGTATCCGATTCACCGACAGGTCCATTTGTAGATGCCCGTGGTTCCGCCCTCATTACCAACGATATGACAGCAGACCGCAGCAAAAGTTATTGGGATGATATAGATCCCACTGTTTTTATTGACGATGATGGGCAGGCATATCTTTATTGGGGCAACAGTCAATGCTATTTCGCCAAACTGAAGAAGAATATGATAGAATTGGACGGGCCGATTATTCCGGTTGATTTGCCTTGCTTCACAGAAGCTCCCTGGATTCATAAAAGAGGCGATTGGTATTACCTTTCTTATGCTTCCGAATTTCCGGAGAAGATATGTTATGCCATGAGTCGCAGTATAACGGGTCCTTGGGAATACAAAGGGATTTTAAATGAATTGGCTGGAAATAGCAATACGAATCATCAGGCTATTATAGAGTTTAAGGGTAATTGGTATTTTATCTATCATAATGGTGGCATTAATCCTACAGGAGGAAGTTTTCGCCGTTCGGTCTGTATAGAGCGTTTGTATTACAATGAAGATGGAACGATGAAGCGTATACAAATGACGACAGAAGGTATTTATTAGGAAAAAAGTGATAGGCCGATTAAAAGTAACAAACAATAGGGTGATATTGTGAAGAACCACTTTATCACCCTATTGTTTTTATCATGTGTTTACTTATTCTAGTCTTCGTGCACCATCGCTGATTACGACATCGTAAATTTTTGGACTTCTGTTGAATTTCTTCTTAAATTCCTCTTTGGCTTTTTCTATGAATGTGTTATATAATTCCTCTTTTACGAGGTTGATTGTACAACCGCCGAATCCGCCACCCATTACGCGAGAGCCAGTTACACCGCAGTCAAAAGCAAGGTCGTTCAGGAAGTCGAGTTCTTCGCAGCTTACTTCATACAGTTTGCTCATGCCCTGGTGTGTTTCGTACATCTTTTGGCCTACCGTTTCGTAATCGCCTTTCTCCAAAGCATCGCAAACATCGAGTACGCGTTGGATTTCTTCAATCACATATTCTGCACGCATAAAGTCTTCTGCACTGATTTCGGCTTTGGCTTCTTCAAGCATTTCCATGTTGCAGTCGCGCAGGAATTCTACATGCGGATGTTTCTTCTGGATAGCGGCAACAGCAGCCTCGCAACTTTGGCGACGTTTATTGTATGCCGACGAAGCAAGTTCGTGTTTTACCACAGAATCTACCAGTACCAGACGGTAGCCTTTCGGCTCGAACGGGAAGTACTGGTATTCCAATGAACGGCAATCCAAACGGATGAGACTACCTTTCTTGCCAAATACGGAAGCAAATTGGTCCATGATACCGCAGTTGACGCCACAATAGTTGTGTTCCGTAGCCTGGCCAACTTTGGCCAATTCGAATTTGTCGATTTTATTGTCACCAAACAAATCGTTCAACGCATAAGCATAAGTGCTTTCCAAGGCTGCGGAAGAGGACATTCCTGCACCCAGAGGCACATCGCCTGCAAAAGCCGTATTGAATCCTTTTACTTCTACACCGCGTTTAATCATTTCGCGGCATACGCCGAAAATATATCTTGCCCAGCTGGCGCGGGGAGCGTCTTCTTCATTAAGACCGAATTCTACATAATCTTTCAAATCAATGGAATAAGCTTTGACTGTGTTTGTTCCATTCGGTTTTACTTCTGCAATCATGCCTTTATCGATTGCTCCGGGGAATACAAAACCACCGTTGTAGTCAGTATGTTCGCCGATAAGGTTGATTCGTCCCGGGGAAGCATAAACAGCTCCTGTTGTTCCGTCAAAATGCTTGATGAAACGGCTTCTTACGTATTCTATATCCATGATATTATTTTTTTAAGGTGAATAAATCTATTACCTATATTGTTAGTTCTGTCTGTCAATCGACTTTAATGTCTTTATTTACGTTTTTGCAACCAATCAGTCCATAGAACAACAGATATGCAAGAGCTGCAATGATCACCCAGTAGCTTGCCATGAAACCTGCCATGTCTGCAACAACTCCTTGAATAACGGGAAGAATACCACCGCCACATACTAAAACCATGAACAAACCGGAAGCGGCTGCCAAATATTTACCCAAACCTTCTACTGCCAGATTGAAGATACCACCCCACATAATAGAGGTACACAGACCAACTAATACGAGATACATAGCATTGATGGGTACTTCTGCAAGTCCGAAAGATAAGCCGCCAGTGGCACTCTGCTGAAGCACAGGCAGATTTACGAAAGAATTGGTAGAGGAGAAAATAGCGAGGAATACCAGCAACAGACCCAAAGCTGAAGTGAATGTAAGCATTGTCTTGCTGGATACTTTAGCACCTAATGATGCACCTGCCAGACGGCCTATCAGCATGAGGAACCAATAAGTACCTACTACAAATCCGGAAATGGTGGATGCAATACCGGCACCGCCTTTTTCCACAGGGTCAGTCAGGAATAGGTTTAGTGTACCCGGTACGCCAACCTCAATACCTACATATACAAAGATTGCAATAGCTCCCAAGATGAAATGGCGGAATTTTAAAGCGCCGGACATCAGTTTGCCGATCGGTTCCGTTGCTGTAGCAGCATTAGGCTCCGGTATAGGAACGAACAACAGTACGAGGAATGCAAGTGCAAATACGGCCATCGCTGTGTACATTACAGGGAATATCTGAGAGATGGTAGCCTTTTCAATAGAGCCTGCAATGAGGATACCTACGAACATCGGAGTAATAGTTGCCATTACGGAGTTGAAAGAACCGCCGATCTGGATTAACTGGTTACCTTTGTTCCCTTCACCGCCCAACTTGTTCAGCATCGGGTTTACGACCGTATTCAGCAAGCACATAGAGAATCCTGCGATAAATGCACCGAACAGATATACGGCAAATGCTATTTCAGGGTTGGAATGTCCGGATAAGAACTGGATACCTACTCCTATAAAGCCGATAGCTACTGCGATAAGCGCTGTTTTTTTATATCCTACTTTCTGCAATAGAATACCACTTGGTATTCCCATTACTGCATAAGCAATGAAGTTGCCGAAATTGCCCAACATTCCTAAGGCATTGGATACGGAAAACTGATTTTTGAGTACAATTCCCATAGGAGCAGCCAGGTTGGTAACAAATGAGATCATACCAAAAAGGAAAATCATCGTTATGATTGCGATGAGTTTACCATTCTGTTTTTGTTGTGTCATGGTTAATAATTGTTTATTAAGTTTATAATCAGGTTAGTTATTTCTTTTATTCTTGTACACCGAACTTATAGATGGTTATCTGCTGATATTCATCTCCGGGGAGCAATACTGCCGATGGGAAATGTGCCTTATTGGGAGTATCGGGGAAGCATTGTGCTTCAAAGCATACAGCGCTTCTTGCGGGGAATGTTGCCCCGTGAGCACCGGTGAATCCTCCCAGCCAGTTTCCCGTATAAAGTTGCAGGCCGTTTTCTGTAGTATATACTTCCATTGTGCGCCCGCTTACGGGTTCTGTACAAGTGGCGGCAAGGCTCAGTTCACCGCTTTCCGCTTTATTCAACACATAGCAATGGTCATATCCGGCTCCGTTTACCAGTTGCTGGAATTTATCGTCAATACGCTCGCCGATGGCATGGGGAGTACGGAAATCCATAGGTGTATTTTCTACTTTCAGGATTTCTCCCGTAGGAATAGATACCTCATCAATAGGTACATAGAAATCGGCGTTGATGGTAAGGATATTATTCAGAACAGTAGGTGAGGGGTTGGAAATACCAGCGAGATTAAAGAAACCGTGATTGGTTAAATTTACAACTGTAGCTTTATCGGTTGTGGCCCGGTATTCTATAACCAAGGCATTTGCTTCATCTTCCAGACGATATGTCATTTCTATTTCTAAAGTACCGGGGAAGCCCTCTTCACCGTCGGCAGACGTATAATTGAAAATGACGGTCGATTCATTGGGCTGAACCGCATCCCATACGCGGGCATGGAAACCGGTTGGTCCGCCGTGCAGTGAATTGGGACCGTTGTTGACAGTCAATTGGTGCTCCTCGCCATATAAAGTGAATTTCCCATTGGCAATTCGGTTTCCATAACGGCCTATCGTGGTGCTCAAGAAAGGTTCGGGACTGTTTATTACGTGTTCTATGCTGTCATGTCCTAAAATGACATTGGCAAATTTTCCGTTTTTGTCGGGCACCATAATCGAAAGAATTGCACAACCGTAGTTGGTTACCGCCACTTCCATGCCCTGAGCATTTTTGAGGATATATAAATCTGTTTTCCTGCTGTTTATATTCTTTTGAAAGTCTTTTCTGTCCAAACCGGACAAGTTACTTTCTGTCGGAGTAGTGTCTGTTATATTCATGGTATTATTTAAATTTTCTTGCAAATAAAGAGAAATTCTTTTGTTCCCCCAAGTAATTGAGAGGAAATATGGGGAACATTTTATGAAAGTTTAGCGTTTGACAATTAGAATACAAATTGATATTTTTTGTATGTTTGTCGCGTTAATCTAAAAAGTATTGTAACAGTATTGAATTGTACTAATTAAAAACAACAAATGTATCCTCTAAAATTTGAGCCCATCCTGAAACAGACACTTTGGGGTGGCGACAAGATTATCCCATTCAAACACTTGAATGAAACTCTGCCGAATGTAGGTGAGAGTTGGGAAGTTTCAGCAGTAGAAGGTAGTGAATCTGTAGTTGCCAATGGTACGGACAAAGGGTATACTTTACCTGAAATGGTTCGTAAATATAAAGAAGAGTTGGTGGGCGAAGCGAACTATGCACGGTTTGGAAATAAATTCCCGCTACTGATAAAGTTTATTGATGCAAAGCTGGATTTGTCCATTCAGGTGCATCCGGGTGACGAACTTGCAAAGAAACGCCATAACAGTTTCGGTAAAAATGAGATGTGGTATGTTATTGCTGCCGATAAAGGTGCAAAATTGATTTCCGGCTTTGCCGAGGAGATAACTCCGAAGGAATATAAAGACCGGGTGCACAATGGAACATTTGCCGAAGTGCTTCAAACTTGCGCCATAGAGCCGGGAGATGTGTTTTATGTCCCTGCCGGTCGTGTACATGGCATTGGCGCCGGAGCATTCGTTGCGGAAATTCAACAGACTTCCGACATAACTTATCGTATTTTCGACTACAATCGTAAGGATAAGGACGGTAAATCCCGCGAATTGCATACCAGTCAGGCAATGGATGCCATTAACTTTTCCGATGTGCAAGACGATTTCCGTACCGAATACGAACGTGTACAGAATGAACCCGTTGAGATGGTAGCGAGTCCTTATTTCACTACTTCTGTATATGACATGACGGAAGAGATTACTTGTGATTATTCGGAACTGGATTCTTTTGTTATTTTTATCTGTGTGGAAGGTTCTTGCCGTCTGACGGATGACAATCAGAATGAGATTACCTTGCGTGCCGGCGAAACGGTTCTTTTGCCTGCTGCTGTTCAGGAAGTAACAATCGTACCGGAAGGCCAGCGGGTGAAACTGCTTGAGACTTACGTGTAAGAGTTGATATTATTACTGTAATGAAGTTAACATCATGTAGCCAATGGTGTTAACTTCTTTTTTTTTGATATGTTCTTTTAATTTCCAGATATTAAACTTCTGTCTTTTTCTTCTCTTTGGCAAATGCCGTAATAGGATGTTTCCTTTTGGCTACGATTTCACTACAGCATGTGGTGTGTATTCTTTAACTATGTGCAACCATTTAATTTTTTATAGCCGGATAACTGCGAAATAGCATTGATTTCTTTGGAATTTATAATTTTCATTTGCAGTAAGGTGGATATAGGTTTGCCATAATTGTGCGTTTGTTTATTGTTGGCATGTCCCGGGCGGGTAGCGGAAACATCTTTTCGAAACTTCTTTCTTCCGTTATGACTTTTTTCATCATTTTCTTAGTTTTATGCTTTATAATGATTAATGATGAAAAAACAATTAATTCTGAAAATCATTTTTATCGGTGATATACACCAACAAATCACGCTATGTATTTCCTTTGGTAGAGGTGTATGAAGAGGTAATGTGATAGTAGCATAATATACTATGCCAAAAAAGGGAAAATGTTTTTTAAACGTTCGTTTATTGTGCGCAAAGATACAACCTATTTTTTTAACGGGCAAAATGTTTAATAAGAATATTTCCAAGCAGAAACTATTTTTTAGACAAATTGCTTTAAATCAATTTATTATCCACGCTTCAAAAGACCTCATTATTACTTTATTATTTATATAAATACGTCTATTGAACTTCTCATGAAAAAGAGTGTCTTTTAAACGAACGTCTAAAAGATACTTTCTCTTTTTAGATTATTAGTTCTCAGCTTTTTATAAGCTAAAAACTAACATAACTGTTTTTCTACTTCTTTTTCCGTGATGGTAGGAAGTTCTAAAACAATATGAATGCTAACTAAACTATTGGAAATAACTGCATTACATGACTTGATCGGTAAGTATTACGCTACTCCGGTGTCCCTAAAGAACACCCTTTTTACAAGGCTTCATGTTATTCCAAATCTTGCATTATCACAGATTAATGTCCCGTTTATCAGTAAATAAATCATCCGAGTTACAATGTAAACCCGATATGCAATTACCGGCTGAAAATGAAGGAAGTAATTGTTGGTTTGCGATTCGTGTTTCTTATAGCCGTGAATTAGCGTTAAAAGCAATTCTGGATGCCGAGAATATTGAGAATTTCATCCCGATGCGTTATGAGTATATCATGAAATCGGGGAAGCGCGTCCGTAAACTGCTTCCGGCTATTCACAATCTTGTTTTTGTTTACTCTACCCGTAAACGTATAGATACTTTGAAAGACAGGCTTGAATCGTCCATGCCTATACGTTTTATTATGAATCGTGAGCATTGTCGTCCGGTTGTAATTCCCGAATCGCAAATGCGTAGCTTTATTTTGGTGGCAGGCAATTGTGACGAAGCGGTTCTTTATGTAGAGCCGGCCGAATTGCATTTGGTTAAGGGACAGAAAGTACGTATTACCGGTGGTGTTTTTGAGGGAGTAATCGGTGAGTTTGTCCGAATCCGCCACGACCGTCGTGTGGTGGTTAATATAGAGGGTGTCATGGCTGTAGCTACTACCTTTATTCCGCCTTCTTTGGTAGAACCCATAAAAGAGTAACCTTTTTTTAAAGCATTATAATTCACAAATCATAATTCACAAATTAATGGATTCATTATTTTCCTTAGCCCATCGTCTTCTCACTTACGGGCTTGACGGGAGTCCTATCTATGTAGACGAATTTACACGTTTGAACCGTGAAGTTTACGAGCAGGCATTGGAGCTTTATGGCACTCGCGGCAAGACTGTTGAGTCCGAAGCTGAGCTTTGTCTTGGCCTTTTAGCAGCTTTTGCCGCTACTATTTACGATAATGGTCATAAGCAGCAATACATTCAGCGAGTATTGGACCGTAGTTGGGAAGTCCTTCCTAAACTGTCTGCATCTTTGCTCAAAGTTCAACTTCTTGTCTATTGTTATAGCGAAGTTTATGATGAAGAACTGTCAAGGCAAGCTCATAGCATTATTGCCACTTGGGATAAGGCAGAATTAACTTTGGAGCAAGTGGATATAATAGAAGAGCTAAAGAGTTTTGAAGAAAACCAATACCCTTATGAAGTGATAGAATAACTTCATTCACCAACCTAAACTATTCAACTATCTAAACTAAGACTTTTTATTTTATGGAACCGATTGAGAAAGATGATCATTTTATTCCTGACGGAATGAATGCTTTCGAGCGCAATGTGAAACGTATAGGTGATTGTTTTCTTGCCCTTGGTGCACTTATTGTTTTTTCTCCTTTATTTTTGATTTGTTATATTGCCGTGAAAAGTGAAGATGGAGGTCCTGCTATTTTCAAGCAGGAGCGTATCGGTAGGTTCGGCCGTCCTTTTAATATCTATAAGTTTCGCAGCATGAAGCTGGACGCAGAGAAGTATGGCCCTGCTCTCTACGCCGGTGCAAAAGATCCCCGCATGACGAAAGTCGGCAGGTTTCTTCGCGATCATCATCTGGACGAACTTCCCCAGCTTTGGAATGTATTCTGTGGTGATATGGCCTTTATCGGCCCCCGTCCCGAACGTAAGTTCTTTATAGACCAGATTATGGAGGTGGATCCTCGTTATCGTTATTTATTCCAGATTCGTCCGGGAGTCACTTCGTATGCTACACTTTACAATGGCTATACCGATACTTTGGAGAAAATGATTCGTCGTCTGCGTTATGATTTATTCTATTTGGAGCATCGCTCCTGGGGTTTTGATACCAAGATACTTTTTATGACGTTTATGAATATTGCGTTCGGGAAGAAATTCTAAGATTTTTTCATCAAGATAAAGGGAAAATTCAATTTCAGAAATCTCCATCTTTTAGTGCTCATTAATTGATAATAAGTAAATTATTAGTAGTATCAAACCATGTGAAGATCGTAACATGGAAAAGCAGATGACAAGTGAGGTGGCAATGATGTATGAGGCATCATTAAAGAATTTCCTAATTATTACATCTTGAACTTTACATTATTTTTAATGTGTTTGGATCTTCTCAAACTGTCAAGAGTTAAAAATAAACGGGTAACTTGTAATGTTTCATAAATAATATATAAATGCAATTTCCTCAATAATATAAAGGTTATAAGCATTGTTTTATATGGATAAGACAAAGAAAATAGCTGTAAATACAATCTTTCTATGCTTTAGAATGTTGGTATTGATGTTAATATCATTCTATAGTTCTCGGGTTTTATTGAAGGAGTTAGGCGTTACAGATTTTGGTATTTATGGATTGGTAGGAGGGGTTGTTGCCATATTTTCTTCTTTGCGTGGCTTGTTTGCTACTGCTACCCAAAGGTTTCTTAATTACGAAATGGGTAATGACAATATAGGGGCTCTACAGAAAGTCTTTAATATGAGCATACTCATCAATGTCATTATAAGTTTAGTTTTTTGTATAATAGCAGAGGGTATCGGGTTATGGTTCCTGAATAATAAACTTGTGATAGATTCCGCCCGCATGGTATCCGCCCATTGGGTTTTTCACCTCTCGATATTGGCATCTATGGTTTCAATCATGACTATACCTTTTGATGCTGTGATAATAGCTCATGAACGTATGTCGTTCTATGCCTTTATATCTATATTGAATGCCTTTCTGAGGTTGGGAGCCATTCTTATTCTTCCTTTCTTTGCAATGGATAAGTTACAGTTATACTCAATGCTGATATTGGCAGTGTCTTTACTGATGAGGCTGTTGTGCTCTATCTATTGTAAAGTAAATTTCGAAGAGTGCAAATATAAATTTTATTGGAATAAGAGTCTGTTCAAAGAAATGGGAAGTTTTGCCGGATGGAATTTTGCAGGAAGTTTTGCCTATTCATATGTTAACGAGGGACTTAATATTGTACTGAACCTTTTCGGTGGAGTTGTGGTGAATGCTGCCCGAACTATCGCATATCAAATAAAGAATGCAATAACCACGTTGTTATACAACGTGATGTTGGCAATTCAGCCGCAGGCTACACAACTCTATGCAAAGGGTGAATTCAATAGCTTTTTCAAAATGTTATTTGTCGGAGCTCGAGTGGTTGTTTTCTTTTATTTGTCTATAGCTTTTCCTGTATATTTTTACATAGAAGATATTCTATCTATTTGGCTGACTACCGTTCCTGAGCATACGATTGCTTTTGTACGGACTATATTAATCTATCTTGCCATTCGCTCTTTTCACGAACCGATAGATATATTTTATATGATTATTGGCAAGTTGAAAGTTTACCAGATAACGGAATTTATTGTATTAGGTGCTGCACTCCCTTTATCTTATATTGTTCTGAAATATACATCTTTACCACTATATAGTGTATTTATTATAATGGCGATAGTTGAATTTATAAATTTTTTCATTATTCTTTATATAGCGAAAAGGATAGGGCGTTTTGATTTAGAACTTTATGTAAAAAAGGTTTTTGTGCCGTTTTTTTATACTTTCTTCTGCATGTGTTTTTGTTCATATTTGATAAATATTATTTATAATTCCTACGAATATACTGCGTATTATTGTATCCTGCCGATACTGATAAATGTTCTTTGCTTTTGTGGTATCAGTCTTATGTTCGGATTTAATTTAGAAGAGAGAAAAGCTTTGAAAAGAATAATTTTGAGAAAATAAGCAAGTATGTATAATTTGACTCTCTTAACTTCAAGTAATCGTGATAAATATAAAACAATTATCCCAACGGTATAAGATTTATGATTATAACATAGGTCTTATAAAAGCGACGCCTACGGATGTCATCTTCGGAAATTTTGATTTATGTAGTGTGCATTGGCTGAAGCATAAGTATCGTGATAGAATGTTTGCTGATCCTTTTATTTTGAAAGAGACGGACGACACATTGGAAATTCTTGCAGAGGAAGCACTATTTCTTGGGGGAGCGGCAACTTTGGTAAAACTGACTGTTTGTACTAAAACGTTTCAATTAGTAAGGAGAAAGAAAATACTGTCCATAAAAAGCCATCTGTCATATCCGTATATTCTTCGTTGGAACGATAAAGTCTACATACTTCCTGAAAATATAGCATCGGATAAACTGAAACTGTATTGCTATGATGAGGTAAGGGAAGAGTGCATCTACGTGAAAACGTTGTTGGATATGCCGGTATCCGATCCCAACATCGTTTATGAAAACGGGAAATATTGGTTGTTCGGTGGAAAAAAAGGCTGTGATCAGGAAGAATTATATTTATGGTGTTCTGATGATAATATTTTGGGGAATTACTATCCCAAGGAGGGAGTCTGTGTGAAGAAGGGCCTTAGAGGTAGTCGTATGGCAGGTGATTTTTTTAGAGTAAACGGTCAGTTGTATAGACCTTCGCAGGATTGTCTGGAACATTATGGAGCAGGTACGGTTATCTGGTGTGTTGATTCTGTATCTTTGGACAGGTATGAAGAAACAGAAGTAGCAGTTTTATATCCTCAGCCGAGAAGCAACTATCCTGATGGCTTGCATACTATTAACTTTTCGGACAACTGGTGTGTGATAGATGGATTACATATAAAGCCTGATTTTTGGAGGGGTGGATTGTTAAGGTTGGATAAGAAGTTTGGACTTGGCTTTTTTGATTGATGAATATTCTTTTTGTAAATACATTTGATGTCAGTCCCTTTTTGGGAGGAACTGAGAGAATTACCGATACATTGTGCAGGGAGTTTAGGAAGAGATGTCTGTGTAGATGTTATTTAGCTTATTATGAAGGGATAGACAGCCTTTATAAGAAGACTGTTTTTGATGGAAGACTATGTCTTGGAAGCAGGAAGAATGTGGCGCTTTTGATTGATTATATAGTAAAGAAAGATATAGATGTAGTATTGCTTCAGGGGCAGTTAGGATTAGCAAAAGGCATAAGGCAGGCAATCGGAAAGAAGATAAAGATAATATTTGCGCATCACCTTTATCCTGGCGTAGAGCGGGAAGATGTTTCGTGGAGTAATAGTGTACTTAAATGTTGGAAAAGCCGGGGGCTTATGGCGAATATGTTAAGGTTGACGGCTTATCCGATATTGAAAGTAAAGCATTTATATGCGCTTCCTTTGAAATATAAAGATACCTATGACTATTCGGACAAAGTGGTTCTATTGTCGTCTGAATTGATACAACCTTTTACAGCTTTCGGACATATAAAGGATACGGATAAGTTCAGTGTGATACCCAATACTCTCTCGTTCGATATATTCTTTCCTTTTGAGAAAATCTATGAAAAAGAAAAAGTAGTACTTATTGTTTCGAGGCTTGTAGAGAACCCTAAGAGAATTTCTCTTGCCCTAAGGAGTTGGAAAGAACTTATGAGTGATGACAGGTTGGCGGATTGGAAGTTGGTTATTGTAGGGAGCGGAAGTGACGAGAATAACTATAAAAGTTATGTGGCTGAAAATGATATAAAGAATATATATTTCGAAGGAAATAAAAATCCTCTTCCATATTATCAAAAAGCATCTGTTTTTCTCATGACCTCAGCATTGGAAAGTTGGGGGCTGACCATTACGGAAGCACAACAGTTCGGGGTAGTTCCCGTTGCATTTGACAGTTATCCGAGCTTGCATGAGGTTATAGAAAATAATGTAAATGGCATAACCGTAAAGAATGACAGAATGGATTTGTATGTGGAAGCTGTAAGAAATATGATGCTTGATTCGGAAACACGTAATAGGCTTGCCGAGAGTGCCATAAAGAAAGTACAACGTTTTTCTGCAGAGCAAGTAGTGAAACAATGGCTCTCTATTTTTTGATATGAAAAGAATTATACATAAATCTTTAGCCTTATATTTATAATATGATTCCTAAAATAATACATTACTGTTGGTTTGGAAGAAATCCATTACCATTGCTTGCCGTGAAGTGTATTGAGTCGTGGAAGAGGTATTTTCCAGACTATGAAATAAGAGAGTGGAACGAGGATAATTTTAACGTGAACATGATTCCTTATACACGTGAGGCTTATGAAGCCAAAAAATATGCTTTTGTGAGCGATTATGCACGTTTTTATATTTTATATTATTATGGTGGATTGTATTTTGACACGGATGTAGAAGTAATAAAACCAATGAATGATATTATAGAGCGTGGGGCATTTATGGGATGCGAAAATGAGCTGAAACCGGGTGGTACCTCTATTTTAGCAGTAGCTCCAGGACTTGGTTTGGGATGTATTCCGAGACTTGGTTTCTATGAAGATATGTTGAATTTATATGCAGGTCTGCATTTTCAATATGCAGGTAATGATCTGAATCAGAAAACAGTGGTAGAATACACTACAGAGCTGTTAGTAGCAAAAGGCTTGAGGAATATAGATGATATACAATGTGTGAATGAGATATGGATTTATCCGAAAGAATATTTTTGTCCGATTGATTATCGGACAAATAAGATGAATGTCACTTGCAATACTCGTTCGATACATCATTTTGCCGCTTCATGGAAATCATGGGATGAAAAGATGAAAATCATTATAGCTCGTATCATCGGCACGAAACTTACACACATATTAGGTAACGCCCGACGATGTATCATTGGTAAAAAATAGAATCAGATGAGATTTTCTTTGATTACAGCGACCTTAGGAAGGGTAGAGGAGGTTAGGTGTCTGTGCGTATCCCTCTCTAAACAGACATTTAAGGATTTTGAGTTATATATTGTAGATCAAAACGAGCATCATGAACTTGAAGATATAGTTCGCAATTTTGAAAAAAACTTCATTATTCATTATATACGTAGCGATGTAAAAGGATTATCATACAACCGGAATATTGCCTTGCGCATGTGTAAAGGAGAAATCATAGGTTTTCCCGATGACGATTGCTACTATGAGGTAAATGTTTTGCAGGAAGTAAATGAAGCCTTTAGCAGTAGGGAAGAAGTAGGATTCTGTGCAGTTACTACCCGGGATACTGTAACCAAAAGAGTTTGTCATATTTCACAAAAGGCATATCTATATAAAAAGGATGTTTTAAAGGCATGTATTTCGTATAATATTTTTGTCCGAAAAAATACGGTGATGTTTGATGAGCGTTTGGGAGTGGGAACTTACTTTTCGTCAGGAGAAGAAACGGATTACCTGTACTCTTTTATTGAGAACTATAGAACATGTGGTTTTTTTGTTGACCGAACAGCCGTTTATCATCCAGCTAACAATGCAGATATTTCTAAAGTCTATAAATATAGCCTTGGATTTGCTGCATTACAAAAAAAGGATTGGATAATGAGGCGTAATTATAAAGCCTTATTTGTGTATCTGTATTATCTGTTGAGGGCTTTCTGTGGAATGCTTTTGATAAGAAACTTTATCAAACACTGGTACTCCTTCGGAGGTAAAATTATAGGATTTGTAAAGTTCAAGGTTTAATGTATTATTATACTTTGGTCGTCTTGGCGTATGCGACTTTTTTATTGGATAATTTCAATGTTAGGAACAAGGAGAAATACTCTTGTTTATTTGCATACGTTTTTTTCTCTGTAATCTTCTTTATATCATCCTTTAGGTATGAAGTAGGCTCTGACTATCCCGGCTATAAAGAAATTTTTGAGTATGATGACCCCATAGAACCTTTATTCGCCTTGCTTATTAAAGCAGTAAAATATATTGGCGGAAACTATGAGGTTTTTGTGGCGATTATTTTTATTCTTTCGTTCGGACTGAAACTGTTTGTCTTTCGTAAGCTGGCCTTTAGGAAAGGGTTTTACCTTTCGATGATGTTGTTTTGCAGCTTTTATTATATAGCTTATGAGATGAATGCTATACGTCAGGGGCTTGCCATGTCATTGACTTTGCTGGCTGTATATTATGCGTATATGCGGAAAAAGATAAAATATATAACGGTATGTTTATTGGCCTCTTTTATTCATTATACAGCTTTTTGCTTTATACCTTTTTATCTTCTTCTCAACATAAAGTTAAAGAAAATTCATATTGTAGGCATTTGTCTCTTATGCGTACTGTTATCAATGAATCAAATATTCAATATTTTTATGGATATGGCTTCAATGTATTTGGGGGATAGCGCTATGGGAGACCGGATACTGGCTTATGGTGAAAACGGGGATGCTTCCTCTAATGTGCTGTTCTCCTCCGGAACATTGCGGCGTTTGTTCTTTTTTGGATTGATAATATATAGTATTGATAAGATTGAAGCTACGGAAAGGTTGAAACAGATCATTCTGTGGGGGGCATTTCTTTCAATCGTTACTTACCTTTTGTTTTCGCAAATAGGTTATTTCTCTATCAGATTATCTGCTTATTATAGAATTATAGAGTGTATTTGGCTTAGTTATTTTCCTTTTATCTTTAAGAATCATCGCAGTCAGATGATTGTCATAGCATTCTTTTTCCTTTACTCTATATTGCAGGTAAGCTCTGCTTTGATGCTGGAAGACAATGGATTGCTGCCAATACGCACAATAGTATTTGAAGATTTATGAAAGTTCTTATTATTCGGGATAAGACTTTGTCTTTTAACGGTGGAATTAAAAGACATTGTGATGACTTGTATGCTCTGATGTCTGCATGTGATGTGGATGTTATGCCCGTGGAAGACCTGCCTGCCACGTATGTAAAGTGGATTCGTAAGTATAAATACGATACCAAAGCATTGGTCCGTTACATAGAGAATAGCAGATGTGATGTAGTACATATTCACGGTTTTATGTCTCCGGGTGCGGTGCAGGCAATAAATGCGGCCTATGGTTTGAATAAGAAAATCGTATATAGTCCTCATTTTCATCCTTTCCGGTATCTCCGGCATCCCATGAAAGGGAAACTGTGGTTTCATTTGTTCCTGAAACCGGTCTTGTTCAAAGTGGATACAATTGTTACTATAAACAATGAAGATACCCGCTTTTTTGGCAAGTACCATCCTAATGTAAAAAAGATTCCTCATTGGAGTACAACAGATACGAATGTTTTGGATGAGGTAGAGAAACAAGATAATATGGTATTGTTTATAGGGCGTAATGATACCAATAAAGGGATAGAACATCTTTATACCCTGTCTGATAATTGTCAGGTTCATTGCGTGTGTAAAGGAACAGTGAAACGCGATGATTTTATTCTTCATCAGAATTTGGGAGATGCTGAGTTGGCGTGTCTATACAGACAAGCGAGTGTTGTCGTAGTGCCTTCACGTTATGAGGCTTTTTCTTTGGTGGCTTTAGAGGCGCTTCAACACCATACTCCAGTTGTTATTTCCGAACGCGTAAGGATTGGCGATTATTTGAAAGGAGATAAAGGATACCGGGTTTTTAATTATCACGATTATGAGGGCTTTAAAGATGCGGTTTCTGAATTAATGATGTCTAAAGATACGGTAAATTATAACCAATTGTTAGCTCCTTTTGATAAGGAAAAGATTAGGGAAGAATATTGTAGAATCTATAATTGCTGAGTCTTTAACGCTTATGAAGAAAGTCATTACATACGGAACTTATGATTTATTGCATCAGGGGCATATCAATCTGTTAAGGCGTGCCAAAGAATTAGGCGATTACCTGATAGTCGGTGTGACAAGCGATAGCTTTGACCGGGAGCGCGGAAAGCTTAATGTGCGTAACAATGTTTTGGAACGTATTGAAGCCGTACGGCAAACCGGATATGCCGATGAAATTGTAATAGAAGACTATGTCGGACAGAAAATAGACGATATTCAGCGATTTGGCGTGGATATATTTGCCATAGGTTCTGATTGGCAAGGACATTTTGATTATCTGAAAGAGTTTTGTCAGGTTGTGTATTTACCGCGTACCGAAGGAATAAGTAGCACGCAACTGCGTGAAGAAGTTTTGGAGAAAATAAAGATAGGTATAATAGGAACGGGGCGTATTGCACAACGTTTTATACCGGAAGCGGCAAGTGTCAGCGGTTCAGAAATTGTGTCAGTGTACAATCCGGATTATGTCGATGCAGAAGCATTCGCTTCTCGTTTTGGCTTGGATAAGGCAACTGATAATCTTGCGTCATTCTTTCAGGATATAGAAGCTGTTTATATTGCGTCCCCTCACCTTACTCACTATAATTATATATACCGGGCTTTAACGGCGGGTAAACATGTATTGTGCGAAATACCGATGGTGTTGAGTGGGAGAGAGGCCGATGAACTTTATACATTGGCACGGGATAAAGGCTTGGTATTGCTCGAGGCTTCCAAGACAGCTCATTGTCCGGCATGGAATCATTTACTTGTTTTGGTTAAAAGCGGTGTTATTGGTGAGGTGGTAGATGTAAAGGCGTCATTGTCTAAATTGGTCAGCGGGGATGTGCGCGAACTTGATGCCGGGCAAGCAGGCGGATGTATGACAGAGTTGGCCTCCTTTCCGTTAATGGCCGTCGTAAAGTTGCTGGGGACGGATGTAAAGGATACATATTTTTATTCGAAGTTACAGAATGGGGTGGATATATTTACAAAAGGAAATTTGGTATATAGAAAAGCAACAGCTTCTATCACTTTAGGGCTGGGAGTGAAAACGGAAGGAAATCTTGTAATTTCCGGTACGCGTGGTTATGTTCTTGTCCCTTCTCCCTGGTGGCTCACAAATTATTTCGAAGTGAGGTACGAAGATCAGAATCAAAATAAGAAATACTTTTATACTTATCAGGGAGACGGCTTACGTTATGAATTGCAGGAATTTCTTTCAATGATATATACGCACCGTTTAAGCAGTTACCGGCTACAACCCAAAGAGTCTGTGATGATTGCAGAATTGATAGAATTGTATAGAAAGGGAGTGCATAATACTTATTTGGAATGATAAAGAAACAAAAGGCTCTTATTGTAGGAGGAAGTAACGGGATTGGGCTGGCTCTTGCAATGCGTTTAGTAAAAGAGAAATCGGTTTTGATAGTGGACAAAGTGGAACCGGATTATAGTCAGGTTCCATCAGATATAAAGCATTTGGTGTCATTTCGGAAATTCGATTTGCTGTTCGATGACTATTCATTGTTTGATGAATTTAACGATATTGATACTTTGATTATTACAGCAGGATTCGGGAAGCTATCTCTTTTTGAGGATATGCAGGAAGACACTATAGTAGATATGATAAGTGTGAATACAACATCTGTTTTGCGTATTATCAAGCATTTCTATGGTAGCATACACACCAGGAAGCCATTCTATACGGCAGTAATGGTGAGCATTGCGGGCTTTATGTCTTCTCCTTTTTTCAGCGTTTACGGGGCAAGTAAAGCTGCTTTAAAAATTTTCATAGAAAGCGTGAATGTGGAATTAAAGAAAAGTGGTACAGACAATCGTATTTTAAATGTTTCTCCCGGTCGTATAAATGGTACTAATTTTTACAATGGGGCTAATAATCTTTCTTTGTTGTATCCATTGGCTGATGAAATTATATACCATATGAATAACCGGAATGATTTGTTTATTCCTGAATATGAAGAGGTCTTTAAAAAAGTTCTGGAACGGTACCACCGGGACTTTAGGGCTGAAGGCGAACATTCTTATGAATATAAACAGGAACAATTAAAGCGAAAATAAAACTTTGATATATTATGACCGAATTACGTCATTTGCAATTGGTAATCCTTGATATAATTAAAGATATCGATATTGTATGTAAGAATAATGGAATAGAATATTATCTATTGGGAGGCTCTGCTATTGGTGCGATAAGACATAAAGGATTTATTCCTTGGGATGATGATTTGGATATTATTATGACCCACTCTAATTATAATCGTTTTCTCAAAGTCTGTAAGGAACAATTGAATAGTAATAAATATTATGTACAAGAGGGGTTAGTGGATTGGCCGCTTGATTATTCGAAGATTAAATTGCGGGATACTATTCTGAAAGAACCCGAAGGCTATATTCCCGCAACCGGAGAGCAAGGAATTTTTGTGGATGTGTTTAAGCTGGACAATGTGTCATCGAATAGATTTTTTGCATATTGGCAATATGTTTGTGCAAAGGTTCTGTTATGCTATCAGTTGTCGTTAAGAACCTATAAAAGCGCCGATTTGAAGAAGAAAATTCTAATGTATTTGGCTTTTCCGTTGAGATGTGGCTATGTACGCGACTTTTTCCGGAGGCAAGTGGAGCGGCTGAATTGCAGAGAGAGTGAGTATTGGGGATTCTTCTATGGTAGGACAAAGTATAAAACCTCAATTCTGAACAAAAGAATATATGGAACTCCTATACGTGTACCGTTTGAGGATACCGAATTGCCTGTACCGGAACACTATCATGAATACTTAACTAAGATGTTTGGTGATTACATGCAACTTCCACCCGAAAATCAGCGTGTTGGCTTGCATCTGCTTTCAGTTGATTTTGGTCGATACTAATTAATCTTTGGATAACTTTCATGCCTTTTTCTGTTATACTTTCTATATATTACAAAGAATCTCCTCTGTTTTTAAGAGAAAGTTTGGATAGTCTTTTTTCCCAGACGGTATGTCCCGACGAGGTTATTCTAGTAAAGGATGGTCCGATAGGTGACGAATTAGATAATGTTATAGATTCATATGTGACAAGGTATCCGTATCTGAAAGTTCTTTCTCTGGTAACCAATCGGGGATTAGGAAAAGCTTTGAATGAAGGGTTAAAGTATTGTTCGCACGAACTTGTGGCCCGAATGGATACTGATGATATTGCCATGCCGGAGCGTTTTGAAAAACAGTTGGCTGTATTTAAGAAATATCCGGATATTGATGTTGTTGGTGCGTGGATTAATGAGTTTGAAGATAATGTATCCAATATAAAGTCTGTAAGAAAGTTGCCGGAACTACCTGATGATATAAGACAGTTCGCAAAACGCCGTAATCCTATAAATCATCCGGTTGTAATGTTTCGAAAGAGCGCAGTATTGGCTGCCGGTGGATACCGACATTTCCCTTTATTTGAGGATTACTATTTATGGATACGTATGTTGATGAATGGAGCTAAGTTTTATAATATTCAGGAAAGCTTGCTGTATTTCCGTTTTTCTTCGGAAATGTTTAAAAGAAGAGGGGGATGGAAATATATGATAAACGAATTGCATTTTCTGCAAATGATGAGACAAATGCATTTTATTTCTTTTTCTCAATTCATGCAAAACCTATTTGTCCGTTTCTCTATTAGACTAATACCTAATTCTTTGCGGGCAATTATATATACGAAATTGATTAGATAGATACTGCATGAATAATTCCTTTATAGCTTGGTTGATTTTCAGCGTCTGAATATTTTTCTGACTTTTTTCATCAGTTTTATTCCAAGCATGGCTCCGTCGAATACAGCCATACCGGTATTAAATGCACGCATGATAGCCGTTCCTTTATTTGCAGCAGGGGTTATCGGGGCAAATAAGTTCCGGGCGGTATCATTCATGACCTGCTTTTGGGCACGTAATTCTTCTAATGCTTCGGCCTTTTGTCGTTGGAGGTCTTCCAATGTAAGAATCTCTGTCTGGATGGTATCATTCATATCCATGATATTTTAGTTTTTATTGTTATCTATGAATAATCCGGCAATGAATTTGGCCATTGGATTAATAATGACTTTTTTGCGGAACGCAACAATTAACGCAATCAATAAAATATGGAAGCAGCTTATCATGGCAAAACTTACCATTAATCCGCCTACTATGGGGTCTAGTATGTAGGCCAGGGTAAAGGAGAGATAAAACAAAGCCACCATGCCGAGGATGACGACCAACAATACAAGTATAAGCGTTGAGAGCAATATGGTTAATTTCTCCGCTACTTCCAGTTGGGTATATTTCTTTTGTAGCTCCAGATATTTCTTGAAATCGAAAAATAGCTGCTGGATATTCTCAATACTGTTGTCATCTGCAAACATAGTGGCTTTGTTTTGAAATGTGGTTTGATTTATTCGTTTGCTTCGCCTTTCAGTTCTGCTGCAATTTCATCAACGAGGTTTTCCATTTCATTACGGTTCAACCGGATACCTTTCTTGCGAAGGATTTCCGCAATCTTGTGACGCGTATCTTCTCCTTTTTCCGGGGCAAACAAAATACCGATGGCAGCACCTACCGCTGCACCACCCAAAAAAGCTGCTAAAACATTTAATCCTTTCATAATAATACTCCTTTCTTTTTATTAGGTCTAATATGACAAAGCTAACAATTTATTTTGAATGATTGTTCATTAATTCGTGTTTTTTGAAAATATATGCCTCAAAACGAGATAAAATATGTATTTTAATTATATTTAACGACATAGGAGAGGCTAAGATAAGCGGTTCGGAGTACTTTTGCTTCCTAAACAAAAAAGAGATATATGAAAAGATTGCTGAACGGGACAATACTATTGCTTTTGATGTGTGTAGCGCTGGGACTGGCGTCTTGTATGAATGACGGCGGTTCCGACTGGGTAGGAAAATGGCAGTTGCGCGAATATCAGTATCCCGATGGTAAAGTGCAGAAAGTAGACAGTATCTTCTATGGTTTTCAAAAAGGCAGTTTTCTGGCACATTGTATGAATGAAAGTGGAAGCTATGAATCTTTTTATGGTTATTATAAGTTGAAAGATGATGAAATTTCTATAACTTTGTGGCCGGATAATAGTTCAGGAAATGAGTCTGTTCATGAAGAACTTGTAAATTCGGATAGCTATAAGAAGTTCTTTGGTTGGGGAGATAGCGGCGAGAGAACGTTCAAGGTTGAAGAATTGACAAACAAGAAGATGCGGTTGGACTATGAAGGAACGAAATATGTTTTCCGTAAATATTGAGTGTTATTTGAGAATAGATATAGTTACTAACAAAAAATAAAAAGAAAAGATGAAAAAATTGGCAGTGTTAGGAATGGGAGTATGTATTGTACTGGCATTCTCTTCTTGTAAATCGAGTGAAAGCGCTTACAAGAAAGCATACGAAAAGGCTAAACAGCAGGAACTGGCAGAACCGCAGACTACTGCACCGGTAGAGGAAGTTGCTCCTGTGGTTAGCGCTCCGGTAGAAGCTAAGGTTGTAGAAAGTGCACCGGTAGGTACGATCCGTGAAGAGAAAGTGACGGTGGTATCAGGTGCTGACGGACTGAAAGATTATAGTGTTGTATGCGGTAGCTTCGGTGTGAAAGCCAATGCGGAGAACCTGAAAAACTTCTTGGATAAGGAAGGTTATAATGCTGTCATTGCATTTAATGCAGACGCTGCTATGTATCGTGTAATCGTAAGTACATATGCAGACAGAAACTCTGCTGCCAGCGCTCGCGATGCTTTCAAGGCTAAATACCCTAACCGTCAGGATTTCCAGGGTGCTTGGCTGCTGTATCGCATTAATTAATTTGAATTCTTTTTGGTAATTCATAAGAAAGGGGTATTTCCCTCCTTTCAAGATAGGGCGGTAACTGGGAAGTTACTGCCTTTTTCATAATCTGTTGAAAATGATTATGAAAACTCTGTTTTGGGTGATTGTGAAAAGTACTTATAAATATCTCTTTTTCGTTTAAAAGAAGTTATAAAACAAAATTAAAAACTTTTGGCGGTAAAAAAGTTTTTAATTTTGCACCTTATATATTTTGAGAATACAATATGGAACGACAATATATACTTAATGCGATTGATGCAGCACTTTGTGCCGGCAAAGATATCCTCTCTATTTACAACGATCCGACCTCAGATTTTCAAATAGAAAAGAAAGCGGATAATTCTCCTTTGACGATTGCTGATAAGAAAGCGCATGCGGCTATTGCCGGCTATCTGCAAAAAAAGCCTTATCCATTATTGAGCGAGGAGGGAAAGCATTTGCCCTATACAGAGCGATGTGCATGGACTACTTTATGGATTGTAGACCCTCTGGATGGTACCAAAGAGTTTATCAAACGGAATGGCGAGTTTACCGTTAATATCGCTTTGGTTCGTAATTCCGTTCCGGTAATGGGGGTTATATACCTTCCGGTAAAGCGGGAGCTTTATTTTGCAGAAGAAACATTAGGTGCTTACAAACTTTCGGATTTTACAGCTCGCAGCGGAGCGTCGTTGGAAGAGTTGATAGCGAAAGCCGTTCATTTGCCGATTAAGGATGATCACGATAAATTTGTAATTGTAGCATCCCGCTCACATCTGTCTCCCGAAACTGAAGATTACATTGAAAAGATGAAGCATTGCCACTCGGATGTAGAATTGATTTCCAGTGGAAGTTCCATTAAAATATGTCTGGTGGCGGAAGGTAAGGCGGATGTATATCCCCGTTTTGCTCCCACCATGGAATGGGATACGGCAGCAGGGCATGCCATTGCACGTGCTGCCGGTATGGAAGTATATCAGGCCGGAAAAGAAGAACCGCTACAGTACAATAAGGAAGATTTGTTGAATCCTTGGTTTATAGTAGAGCCCAGGCGTAATTAAATAACGACTCGTATATATGACGTTTGAAATCATATTTGTGCTTTTAGCGTTGCTGGGCATGGTGATAGCCCTGGTTCTGGATAAAATGCGTCCGGGGATGGTGCTCTTTTCGGTGGTGGTACTGTTTCTCTGTGCTGGAATCCTGACACCTAAAGAAATGCTGGAAGGATTTAGCAATAAGGGTATGATTACGGTTGCCATGCTGTTTCTGGTCAGTGAGGGGATTCGCCAGTCCGGTGCGTTGGGGCAGCTTATCAAGAAACTCCTGCCACAAGGTAAAACCACCGTTTTCAAAGCGCAACTCCGAATGCTGCCTACGATTTCCTTTATTTCGGCTTTCTTGAATAATACTCCTGTCGTTGTAATTTTTGCTCCGATTATAAAACGTTGGGCTGAGTCGGTAAAGCTTCCGGCTACTAAATTTCTGATTCCTTTGTCCTATGTGACGATTCTGGGAGGTATCTGTACTTTAATCGGCACTTCCACCAATCTGGTGGTACACGGTATGATACTGGATGCTGGTTATGAGGGATTTACTATGTTTGAACTTGGGAAAGTCGGTATTTTTATTGCAATAACCGGTATTATCTATCTGTTTCTGTTTTCTTCCAGACTATTGCCCGATGTCCGTAAAGATGCGGTGAAACCGGATGATGAACCGGAAGAACATAGTGATCTGCATAGGGTAGAGGCTGTCTTGGGTCCTCGTTTTCCGGGTATCAACAAGAAACTGAAGGATTTTAACTTTAAACGTCATTATGGCGCTGAAGTGAAAGAGATAAAGCGTAACGGCCAGAGTTATGTGCAGGATTTGGAGAATGAGTATTTCCGGGAAGGTGATACTTTGGTGGTAATGGCTGATGATTCTTTTGTGCAGACGTGGGGTGAATCTTCTGTCTTCGTGATGCTTGCCAACGGTAAGGATACGGAGCCTGTTGCAAGTAAAGGCAAACGTTGGTTTGCCCTTGCCCTGCTGATTCTGATGATAACCGGAGCTACAGTTGGCGAACTGCCTGCAGTGAAAGAGGCTTTTCCGGATATCAAACTGGATATGTTCTTTTTCGTGTCCGTTACAACCATTCTAATGGCATGGACAAAAATCTTTCCGGCCCGTAAATATACCAAATATATATCGTGGGATATCCTGATAACGATTGCCTGTGCTTTTGCCATCAGCAAGGCAATGGTAAACTCCGGAGTGGCGGATGCCGTGGCCGAATACATCATTGGACTGACGGATCATTACGGGCCTGCGGTGTTGCTGGCTGTCATGTTTGTCATTACAAACCTGTTTACCGAACTGATAACGAATAATGCCGCCGCTGCACTTGCTTTTCCGTTGGCGCTTTCCATTTCATCGCAACTGGGCGTAAGTCCGACGCCTTTCTTTGTGGTTATCTGTATGGCTGCATCGGCAAGTTTCTCGACGCCTATCGGTTATCAGACCAACCTGATAGTACAAGGTATCGGCAATTATAAATTTACGGATTTCGTCCGCATCGGACTTCCGTTGAATATTATCACTTTTCTTATATCCATATTCCTTATTCCCTTAATATGGCCATTTTGATTGAATTATGACAGAAAATAATATATATCCTATTTTTGACAGAATGTTGTCGAGGCAAGACAAAGAAGAACTTCTGAAACAACATAGCGTGATGATTTGGTTTACCGGGCTGAGCGGGTCGGGTAAGAGTACGATAGCTATCGCTTTGGAACGTGAGTTGCATAAACGCGGATTGCTTTGCCGTATTTTGGACGGAGACAATATCCGCAGCGGCATCAATAACAATTTGGGCTTTACGGAAGCCGACCGCATAGAGAACATCCGCCGTATAGCCGAGGTTTCCAAATTATTTGTAGATACGGGCATTATAACGATTGCAGCCTTTATCAGTCCCAGCAACGACATCCGCGAAATGGCGGCGAATATTATCGGGAAGGATGATTTTCTGGAAGTGTACGTCAGTACGCCCATTGAGGAATGCGAACGCAGGGATGTAAAAGGCTTGTATGCAAAGGCACGCCGCGGAGAAATTAAAAACTTCACGGGTATTTCCGCGCCATTCGAGGCTCCTGCACATCCGGCATTGACACTGGATACATCTGCGTTGAGCCTGGAAGAATCCGTCAATAAATTATTGGAATTAATTTTACCGAGAATTCAGAAGAAATAATATAGCATGAAAGAAGAATATAAACTGAGCCATTTGAAAGAACTCGAAGCAGAGTCTATTCATATTATCCGCGAAGTGGCTGCGGAATTCGAGAATCCGGTGATGCTGTATAGTATCGGCAAGGACTCATCGGTTATGGTACGTCTGGCCGAAAAGGCTTTTGCTCCGGGTAAGGTTCCTTTCCCGTTGATGCATATCGACTCTAAGTGGAAGTTCAAGGAGATGATTCAATTCCGTGACGAGTATGCCCGGAAGTACGGCTGGAACCTGATTGTAGAGAGCAATATGGAAGCTTTTGAAGCAGGTGTAGGACCTTTTACGCATGGCAGTAAAGTGCATACGGACTTGATGAAGACACAGGCGCTGCTGCACGCATTGGATAAATACAAATTCGATGCGGCTTTCGGTGGCGCCCGTCGCGATGAAGAGAAGTCGCGCGCAAAGGAACGTATCTTCTCTTTCCGTGATAAGTTCCACCAATGGGATCCGAAGAATCAGCGTCCGGAATTGTGGGACATATACAATGCGCGTGTCCATAAGGGAGAAAGTATCCGTGTGTTCCCGTTGAGCAATTGGACGGAACTGGACATCTGGCAATATATCCGTCTGGAGAATATTCCTATCGTACCTTTGTATTTTGCCAAGGAACGTCCTTGCGTGGAGATTGACGGCAACCTGATTATGGCTGATGACGACCGCTTGCCGGAACAGTATCGCGAGAAGATTGAAATGCGTATGGTACGTTTCCGTACGTTGGGTTGCTGGCCGCTGACCGGGGCTGTAGAAAGCAGTGCCGATACAATCGAGAAGATTGTGGAAGAGATGATGACTACCACCAAGAGCGAACGTACCACCCGCGTTATCGATTTCGACCAGGAAGCAAGTATGGAGCAGAAGAAACGTGAGGGATACTTCTAATGAAATTAAGAATTAAAAATTGAGAATTAAGAAATGGATGATTCAAGACTTGATATAAAGGCTTTCCTTGATAAAGACGAACAGAAAGATTTGCTTCGTTTCCTTACCGCCGGTTCGGTGGATGACGGAAAGTCCACGCTTATCGGACGTCTGTTGTTCGATAGTAAGAAATTGTATGAAGACCAGTTGGATGCGTTGGAGCGCGACAGCAAACGTATGGGTAATGCCGGCGACCACATCGACTATGCCTTGCTGTTGGACGGTTTGAAGGCGGAGCGTGAGCAGGGCATTACTATTGACGTGGCCTATCGCTACTTCTCCACGAATAATCGTAAATTCATCATTGCCGACACTCCGGGACACGAACAGTATACGCGTAACATGATTACCGGCGGCTCTACCGCAAATCTGGCGATTATTCTGGTAGATGCCCGCACGGGTGTCATCACGCAGACGCGCCGTCATACTTTCCTTGTATCTTTGCTGGGTATCAAGCATGTGGTGCTTGCCGTTAATAAGATGGACTTGGTGGACTTCTCCGAAGAGCGTTTCAATGAAATTGTAGGCGAGTACAAGAAGTTTATCGCTCCGTTGGGCATCCCCGATGTAACTTGCATCCCGCTTTCTGCGCTTGACGGCGACAATGTGGTGGAGAAGTCGGAGCGCACTCCGTGGTACAACGGTACTTCTTTGCTTGACTTCCTCGAAACCGTACCTATTGATAACGACCACAACCTGAAAGATTTCCGTTTCCCGGTACAGTATGTGTTGCGTCCCAACCTCGACTTCCGTGGTTTCTGCGGCAAGGTGGCTTCGGGTATTATCCGCAAGGGAGATGAGGTGATGGCATTGCCGTCCGGAAAGAAGTCCCGCGTCAAGAGCATCGTGACCTATGACGGGGAATTGGATTATGCTTTCCCGCCGCAGTCCGTTACCTTGACGCTCGAAGACGAGATTGACGTATCACGCGGAGAGATGCTGGTACATCCTGACAATCTTCCGATGATGGAGCGTAACTTCGAAGCCATGGTAGTGTGGATGGACGAGGAACCGATGGATGTAAACAAATCGTTCTTCATCAAGCAAACTACCAATTTGAGCCGTACGCGTATTGACAATATCAAGTATAAGGTAGATGTCAATACAATGGAGAAACTCTCCCTTGACAACGGCCGGTTGACGAAAGAGACCCTGCCGATGCAGTTGAACCAGATTGCCCGCGTAGTGTTGACTACTGCCAAGGAACTCTTCTTTGACCCTTATCAGACCAACAAAGCCACCGGTTCTTTCATCCTGATAGACCCGATAACCAACAATACCAGCGCCGTTGGTATGATTATCGACCGCGTGGAAGATAAGGATATGCATGTATCCGAAGAACTCCCTGTTCTTGACTTGCCGAAGCTGGGCATCGCTCCCGAGCATTACGAAGCTGTAGAGAAAGCCGTCAAAGAACTGGAACGTCAGGGAGTGGCAGTGATTATTAAGAAATGAAAATTAAACATTAACAAATAAGAGTCGGATGAGAATTGCGGACTGGCCCGAAAGGCTGTTCTGCAATCCTCAACTTACAATTCTCAATTAAACAAGAATGGGTTTATTAGAATTCAACAAACTGCCGATTAACACACTGGTCGGTGCAGACTGGAAAACGTTCAACGCCATTACAAAGGGACGTGAAATAGATGCCGCGTACAAAGGTAAATTCCGGTTGACGAAAGCCGTTTGCCGCATGCTTTCCACATTGGCTCCCTTGCAGGACAAACGCTATGAGAAGCTGTTGGCGGACAAACCGCTGGAGCACGACCCTGTATTTATCCTCGGTCACTGGCGTAGCGGAACAACTTTCGTGCATAATGTGTTCTCTTGCGACAAGCATTTCGGCTATAACACAACGTATCAGACCGTATTTCCGCATCTGATGATGTGGGGACAGCCTTTCTTCAAGAAAAACATGAGCTGGCTGATGCCCGACAAGCGTCCCACGGACAATATGGAGCTGGCGGTAGACCTGCCGCAGGAGGAAGAGTTTGCGTTGGCGAACATGATGCCTTATACCTATTACAATTTCTGGTTCTTACCCAAGCATCAGCAGGAGTATGCCGACAAGTATCTGTTGTTCGAAGATATAAGTGAGGCGGAGTTGAAGGTATTTGAGGAAACATTTACCAGACTCATCAAGATTTCCTTGTGGAATACGCACGGTACGCAGTTCCTCAGCAAGAACCCGCCGCATACCGGACGTGTGAAGGAGCTGGTAAAGATGTTCCCCAATGCCAAGTTCATCTACCTGATGCGTAATCCTTATACGGTGTTCGAGAGCACGCGCAGTTTCTTCACGAATACTATCCAGCCGTTGAAACTTCAGGATATTACTCCTGCAGAACTGGAGCAGAACATCCTGTCTGTCTATGCCAAACTTTATCATAAGTACGAGGCGGACAAGGCAAGCATTCCGGCGGGTAATCTGATTGAAGTGAAGTTCGAGGACTTCGAAGCCGATGCTATGGGAATGACGGAGCACATCTACGATGCGCTGTCCATACCCGGTTTTGCGGATGCCCGCACTGCCATCGAGCAGTATGTAGGCGGTAAGAAAGGTTATAAGAAGAATAAATATAAATATGACGACCGCACGGTGCAACTGGTTCAGGACAACTGGGGCTTTGCGCTGAAGCAATGGAATTATGAACTTTAACTGATTGTAGGAGAATAGAGAAATGATTCGTAAAAGACTTCGAATGTTGAGTTTGCTGTCCGCAATGCTTTGCTGCGTAGCAGTATCGGCACAGCATAAGGTTGAGATGATTCCTTTCGGAAATATGGATCAATGGATTGACCGCCAGATTAAAGAATCGGGAATTATCGGCGGTGCTACCAAAAATGTGTATGCTATCGGACCTACGGCAACTATCCGTGAAAACAAGCCGTATAAGAATATGGGCGGTTCCCCGTGGGCTACTTCCAACGTGATGGCGCGTGTGGCAGGCATCACCAAAACCAATACTTCGGTATTTCCGGAGAAGCGGGGCGACGGTTTCTGTGCCCGTATGGATACCCGTATGGAAAGCGTAAAGGTGTTCGGCATCGTGGACATTACGGTGCTGGCTGCCGGTTCCATATTTTTGGGCGATGTACACGAGCCCATCAAGGGGACGAAGAATCCGCAGAAGATACTGAATTCGGGCATCCCGTTCACCAAGAAACCTATTGCCATTCAGTTTGACTATAAGGTGAAGATGTCCGACCGTGAAAAACGTGTTCATGCCACCGGTTTCAGCAAGATAACCGATGTGGAAGGAAAGGATTTCCCCGAAATGAACCTCTTTTTGCAGAAACGCTGGGAAGACAAAGACGGAAATATCTATGCCAAACGCGTGGGTACGGTGGTGGTGCGTTATTACACTACAACGGACGACTGGCGCAACAATGCCACTTATTCCATTATGTACGGCGATATAACGGGCAACCCCGAATACAAGGCGCACATGATGCGCCTGCAAGTGCAGGAACGCTATGCGGTGAACAGTAAGGGCGAAAGCGTGCCTATCAAGGAAGTGGCATGGGGAACGGAAGATGATATCCCCACACATATCCAGTTGCAGTTTACGTCCAGCCACGGCGGGGCATATATCGGTTCTCCGGGCAATTCATTCTATGTAGATAATGTAAAGTTGGTATATTGATTTCGTTCCTATACCGGCATGTGTAATTTTGCCTATGGCGAAAAAACTGTTTGATGTTATATCAGACGGGATTTTCACCATAGGCAAAATCTTTTTTGATACGTATGAAAAAGAGTTCAAATATAAATCGTAATTTTGTAGCCCATTATGAGTAGAATAATAGCTATTGATTACGGTAAAAAACGTACGGGCATAGCCGTCAGCGACACGTTGCAGATGATTGCCAACGGGCTTACCACTGTGCCTACCCACGAACTGCTCGCCTTTATCATGGACTACGTGGCGAAAGAACCGGTAGAGCGGATACTTGTCGGACTGCCGAAGCAGATGAATAACGAAGCTTCCGAGAACATGAAACGGATAGAGCCGTTTGTGCGTTCCTTGCAAAAGCGGTTGCCCGATATGCCGGTAGAGTATGTGGACGAGCGGTTTACTTCGGTCTTGGCGCACCGCACCATGCTGGAAGCCGGACTGAAAAAGAAAGACAGGCAGAACAAGGCGCTGGTGGACGAAATCAGCGCGACTATTATCCTGCAGACTTATCTGGAGAACAGGCGCTTCTCCTCTTTATAAATGTTTGGAAAATAATTCATAATTCATAAATTAAAGAAATGATTTTACCTGTTTATGTATACGGACAACCCGTATTGAGAAAAGTAGCGGAGGACATTACTCCCGATTATCCGAACCTGAAAGAACTGATTCAGAATATGTTCGAAACCATGGACCATGCCGATGGCGTGGGACTTGCAGCGCCGCAAATCGGTTTGCCTATCCGTGTGGTGGTTGTAGACCTGGATGTGTTGTCGGAAGATTATCCCGAATATAAAGGTTTCCGTAAGGCATATATCAATGCGCATATCCTCGAAGTATCGGGCGAAGAAGTATCTATGGAAGAAGGCTGCCTGAGCCTGCCGGGCATTCACGAATCTGTGAAAAGAGGCAATAAGATACGCGTGAAGTACCTGGATGAGGACCTGGTGGAGCATGACGAGATTGTGGAAGGCTATCTGGCCCGTGTGATGCAGCATGAGTTCGACCATTTGGACGGTAAGATGTTTATCGACCATCTGTCGCCCTTGCGCAGACAGATGATAAAGGGAAAACTGAATGCCATGCTGAAAGGTAAGGCACACTGTACCTATAAGGTGAAAACCGTAAAGTAAGCAAACCATATAATAAGGTATAAAAGGCTCAAAAAATATAAAAAGTCTTCGGTATATCCTGATATGTAAATGAATAAACGCTACTTTTGTTTTGTTTACAAGCATTTATAAGACAAGATGATAAAAAAGATATTGCTGGCAATTCTGTTATTGCCCACGTTGTTATATGCGCAAATCAATACGGAACGGGTGATGACCATTGCCCGCAACGCATTGTATTTCGAGGACTACGTGCTTTCTATCCAATATTTCAATCAGGTAATCAATGCGAAGCCTTATTTATACGAGCCTTATTTCTTCCGTGCGCTGGCAAAAATCAACCTGGACGATTTTCAGGGAGCGGAAGCGGATTGCGATCAGGCTATTCAGCGCAATCCTTTTGTTGTAGGCGCTTATCAGATAAGAGGTTTGGCACGTATCCGCCAGGATAAGTTCGACGGTGCGGTCGAGGACTACAAGACGGCTTTGAAGTACGACCCGGAGAATGTTGTACTTTGGCATAACCTCTCTCTTTGTCATATGCAGAAAGAGGATTTCAATGCTGCCAAAGAGGATTTGGGCAAGTTGCTCGCCATAGCTCCCCGCTATACGCGTGCGTACCTGATGCGCGGTGAGGTCAATCTCAAGCAGAACGATACGATACAGGCCTTGAAGGATTTTGATAAGGCCATTGATATGGACCGTTACGACCCCGACGGCTGGGCCGCCCGTGCCATTGTCCGTCTTCAGCAATCCGACTACAAGGAAGCTGAAAAGGATTTGGACCAGGCGATACACCTGAGCGCACGTAATTCGGGCAACTACATAAACCGGGCTTTGGCGCGTTTCCATCAGAATAACCTGAGAGGTGCGATGAGCGACTATGACCTGGCGCTGGATATTGACCCCAATAACTTCCTCGGTCACTATAACCGGGGACTGCTGCGTGCACAGGTAGGTGACGATAACCGTGCGATAGAAGATTTCGACTTTGTGCTGAAGATGGAGCCGGACAATATGATGGCAACTTTCAACCGTGGTTTGCTGCGTGCACAAACGGGCGATTACCGCGGCGCTATCAGCGACTACTCCAAAGTGATAGAAGAGTATCCCAACTTCACGGCGGGTTACTACCATCGTGCCGAGGCCCGCAAGAAGATTGGCGACCGCAAGGGAGCCGAGCAGGATGAGTTCAAGCTTATGAAGATGCAGCTCGACAAGCGCAACGGCGTGACAACCGGCGGCAATGACAAGGATGTGGCGGATAATGCGGACGGCAACTCCGGAAAGGATAACGGCAAGACCCGTAAGAAGTCCGACAAGAATATGGATAACTACCGCAAGATTGTGATTGCGGATGATTCGGAACTGGAACAGCGTTATAAGAGTGACTATCGCGGCCGTGTGCAAGACCGTAACGTGACTATCAAGCTCGAACCTATGTATGCGCTGACCTATTATGAGAAGCTGAGCGACGTAAAACGTACCGTGCATTATCACAAGTATATAGACGAGTTGAATCACTCCAAACTGTTCCCCAAACCGTTGCGCATCACCAATATGGAGTCGCCTCTGACAGAAGAGCAGGTACGTTTCCACTTCGCATTGATAGACGCCCATACATCGGATATTGTGGCAGACGAAAAAAATGCCGGAAAGCGGTTTATGCGCGGTTTGGATTTTTATCTGGTGCAGGACTTTGCAAGTTCCATAGACGATTTTACACAGAGTATCCTGCTGGATGATACTTTCTTCCCGGCATATTTCATGCGTGCTTTGGTGCGCTACAAGCAGTTGGAGTACAAGAAAGCGGAAGCGGGCATGAACGAGGGTGCCGTTTCCGGTGCGCAAGAAGTAAAGAAGGCGGAAGTAACGGCGATGGATTACGATATTGTGAAAAATGATTTGGATCATGTCATCCAATTGGCGCCCGATTTTGTTTACGGTTATTATAACCGCGGCAATGTATTGTCGCTGCTGAAAGATTACCGTGCGGCATTGGCGGATTACGACAAGGCAATCGGACTGAATCCCGATTTTGCCGAAGCCTATTTCAACCGTGGCCTGACGCATATCTTCCTGGGCAATAACAGGCAGGGAATTTCTGATTTGAGCAAGGCAGGCGAATTGGGTATCGTTTCCGCTTACAATATTATCAAGCGTTTTACGAATACGCAACAGTAACATTTTTTTGCTAAAAAATAGAATATCAATAAAGAATTAGCTATTTTTGCGTTCTAAAATTTGAATTATACATAGCATTATGATAAAGATAACATTTCCAGACGGCTCCGTTCGCGAATACAACGAAGGAGTGACAGGACTGCAAATAGCAGAAAGCATTAGTTCACGTTTGGCACAGGATGTACTGGCTTGTGGCGTGAACGGAGAAGTTTATGATTTGGGGCGTCCTATCAGTGAAGACGCTGAAGTGGTTCTCTATAAATGGGAAGACGAACAAGGCAAGCATGCCTTCTGGCACACCAGCGCCCATTTGCTGGCGGAAGCTTTGCAGGAGTTGTATCCGGGCATACAGTTCGGTATCGGTCCGGCCATCGAGAACGGTTTCTATTATGATGTGGATCCGGGAGAGACTGCTATCAAGGAAGCCGACCTGCCCGCTATCGAAAAGAAAATGGCGGAACTGGCAGCCAAGAAAGAAGCGGTTGTCAGAGAGAGCATTTCAAAGACGGATGCCTTGAAGATGTTCGGCGATCGCGGCGAAACTTATAAATGTGAGCTGATTTCCGAACTGGAAGACGGTCACATCACTACTTATACGCAGGGTGCGTTTACCGACTTGTGCCGTGGTCCTCACCTGATGACTACCGCGCCTATCAAGGCTATCAAGCTGACTTCCGTTGCCGGTGCTTACTGGCGGGGACAGGAAGACCGCAAGATGATGACACGTATCTACGGTATCACTTTCCCGAAGAAGAAAATGCTGGATGAGTATCTCGTATTGCTGGAAGAGGCCAAGAAGCGCGACCACCGTAAAATCGGCAAGGAGATGGACTTGTTCATGTTCTCCGATACGGTAGGCAAGGGACTTCCGATGTGGTTGCCGAAAGGTGCTGCATTGCGTATCCGCCTGCAGGAGTTCTTGCGCCGCATTCAGGCCCGTTACGACTATCAGGAAGTAATGTGTCCGCCTATCGGCAACAAGCTGCTGTACATCACTTCCGGACACTATGCCAAGTATGGTAAGGACTCGTTCCAGCCTATTCATACGCCGGAAGAAGGTGAAGAGTACTTCCTCAAACCGATGAACTGTCCTCATCACTGTATGATTTACAAGAACTCACCCCGTTCTTATAAAGACCTGCCTTTGCGTCTGGCGGAGTTCGGTACGGTTTGCCGTTACGAGCAGAGCGGTGAGCTTCACGGCTTGACCCGTGTACGCAGCTTTACGCAAGACGACGCGCACATCTTCTGCCGTCCCGATCAGGTGAAGGATGAGTTCCTGCGCGTAATGGACATTATCTCAATCGTATTCCAGTCTATGCACTTCGAGAACTTTGAAGCACAGATTTCTCTGCGCGACAAGGTGAACCGTGAGAAGTATATCGGTAGCGATGAGAACTGGGAGAAGGCAGAACAGGCTATTATCGAGGCTTGTGAAGAAAAGGGACTGAAAGCCAGAGTGGAATATGGTGAAGCTGCTTTCTACGGTCCTAAACTGGACTTTATGGTTAAGGATGCTATCGGCCGCCGTTGGCAGTTGGGTACCATTCAGGTAGATTACAACCTGCCCGAACGTTTCCAACTGGAATATACGGGAGCCGACAATCAAAAGCACCGTCCGGTAATGATTCACCGTGCTCCGTTCGGTTCTATGGAGCGTTTCGTAGCCGTGCTTATCGAGCATACCGCCGGCAAGTTCCCGTTGTGGCTGACTCCGGACCAGGTGGCTATCCTGCCTATCAGCGAGAAGTTCAATGATTATGCTCAGGAAGTGAAAGACTATCTGAAGAGATATGATGTCCGTGCCATTGTGGATGAGCGTAACGAAAAAATCGGACGTAAGATTCGTGACAACGAAATGAAGCGTATTCCGTACATGCTGATTGTCGGCGAGAAAGAGGCTGAAAACAGAGAAGTTTCCGTCCGCAAGCAAGGCGAAGGCGACCAGGGAACCATGAAATTTGAAGATTTTGCTAAAAAAGTGAACGAAGAAGTTCAAAATATGATAAATAAATGGTAACTTTGCGCCCAATTGTAAAAGCATAGCATACATACGATGTTCTAAAGACCGCTTTTACTTAACAAAAAAATAATTTGGTAGTAATAAACAAGAAACAAACTGGAAGTAAACGTTATTTAATGAAGAATGACAGCTTAAAAGGGCAACATCGGATTAATGAGCAAATCCGTGCCAAAGAAGTCCGCATTGTGGGCGATGAGGTGGAACCTAAAGTATATCCGATAGCTCAGGCCTTGAAAATGGCCGAGGAAATGGAAGCAGATCTCGTGGAGATTTCTCCGAATGCACAACCCCCTGTTTGTCGTATTATTGATTACTCTAAATTTCTTTATCAGTTAAAGAAGCGTCAGAAAGAGCAGAAGGCGAAGCAGGTTAAGGTAAATGTGAAGGAAATACGTTTCGGTCCTCAGACAGACGACCACGACTATAACTTCAAACTGAAACACGCCAAAGGCTTTTTGGAAGATGGCGACAAGGTGAAGGCATACGTGTTCTTCAAGGGTCGTTCAATTCTGTTCAAGGAGCAGGGCGAAGTACTGCTGCTGCGTTTTGCCAATGATTTGGAAGACTATGCGAAAGTAGACCAGATGCCGGTTCTGGAAGGAAAGAGAATGACCATTCAGCTTTCTCCGAAGAAAGGTGCAGCTCCGAAAAAGCCTGCCACACCGAAGCCGGCAGAAGCTCCGAAAGCAGCTCCGGCCGAAGACAAAAGCGAAGACTAAAGAAATGAGTAACGCCGCAGGTATAGTGCGTTGCCATATAATTAAATAATTTAAAAATAAGTAAGATGCCAAAGATGAAGACTAACTCCGGTTCTAAAAAGAGATTTACTCTTACCGGAACAGGTAAAATCAAAAGAAAGCACGCTTTTCACAGTCACATTCTGACTAAGAAAACCAAGAAGCAAAAGAGAAATCTGTGTTACTCTACAACCGTTGATATAACGAATATGAGCCAGGTTAAGGAACTCTTAGCTATGAAGTAATCAAAAGCGTACGAAGTATTATTAAAGTTATTAACCGAATGCATTAGCTTTAAGTCCGTTGCGTGAAGTACCGGCGCTAACATTCAAAAACAAGTAAAACTATGCCAAGATCAGTAAATCATGTTGCTTCTAAAGCAAGAAGAAAGAAAATTTTGAAATTGACCAGAGGTTACTTTGGTGCAAGAAAGAACGTTTGGACCGTTGCCAAGAATACTTGGGAAAAAGGTTTGACTTATGCGTTCCGTGACCGTAAGAATAAGAAAAGAAACTTCCGCGCTTTGTGGATTCAACGTATCAACGCTGCTGCACGTCTGGAAGGTATGTCTTATTCCAAACTGATGGGTGCTCTGCACAAAGCTGGTATCGAAATCAACCGTAAGGTTTTGGCTGATTTAGCAATGAATCATCCGGAAGCTTTCAAGGCCATTGTAGCTAAAGCAAAAGCTGCATAAGCCGGGGTAAAAGAATAAACCTGCAAGGCGCTGATTACGAATACGTAATCGGCGCTTTTTGTTTTGGGCAGTATTGTGGAAATGTGAAAACATCAGATGCAGGCAAACAATTTTCTTGTTTTTCTTGTTTCTTTCATAGAAACTCACTACCTTTGAAGTAGAAAAAATAGCCGCATTGATTGGATCGGGAAACTCATCAATTCTAATGAAATACCGAGACAAGCTTCAGTTCTCAATGGCGGGCCACGCCCTTCGGGGTAACTCTTGAGTCGGTGGATTACAAAGAGGACGAGCACTCAAATCATGTCATACGGAGTTTCATCACATCATCGGTGCGGCTTTCTATAAAAGAGGAACGGTAATCTTGGTTGACTACCGTTCCTTTTTCTTTTGCCGTTATTTTACGGTTTTGCTTCTTGAAGATCAGAGAGTTCAGTAAAAATCGGATTGGTTGCAGTGAGGGGGAAAAGTCCAGGCTTTTGTTCGTTTAACTCCAGGTGTTTACTTCCGAAATGCCTGAAGTTTTAGGTTGGAATGCCCGGTGTTTGGGAAGTAAATTCCGGGAGTTTCGGGAGTATAATGCAGGGATATTTACCGGTATGGCACGGCTTCATTAACGGTTGAAACTGGACATACCGGTAGAATATTATTTGTTATCCCGCAAGTCTTTTACCCTGACGGCTTTGCCTTCGCTTTGAGGCAGGGAGCCTTTCTTGACCAGCTTCACTTTAGGAGTGACAAGGATTTCATCTTTCAGTCGGCGGGAAATAGCTTTGCGTACTTTCTCCAGTTCTATATAGTTGTCGGTGGATAAGTCGCTGAGCTCTACTTCCACAATCATTTCATCTTGATTGCTGATGGTTTCCAGAGTAATGAGGTAGTTGCTGCCCAATTCGGGGAATTGCACCAATACCTTTTCCACCTGCATGGGGAAGATGTTGACACCCTTGATGATAAACATATCGTCGCTGCGGCCCTTGATGCGGTCGATGCGCAGATGCGTACGTCCGCAGGGGCATGTACCCGGAAGTATGCGGGTAAGGTCGCGTGTGCGGTAGCGTATCAACGGCATCATTTCACGGTCGAGGGTAGTCAGGACCAGTTCTCCAATCTCACCGTCGGGAACCGGTTCGCCGGTTTCCGGATTGATGATTTCAACCAGATAGCAATCTTCCCAAAGGTGCATGCCGTTTTGCTCGGTACACTCAAAGGCAACGCCGGGACCGTTCATTTCGGTCATGCCGAAACTGTTGTAGGCTTTGACACCCAGTATCCGCTCAATCTTCCTGCGCTGTTCGTCCGTATGAGGTTCGGCTCCGATGACGAGGGTTTTCAGAGTAGTCGATGCCGGGTCGATACCTTCTTCCTGAAATACTTCCGCCAGGCGTATGGCATAACTGGGAATGGCATGCAAGGCGGTGGTTCTGAAGTCCGTGATGAACTTGATTTGCCGTTTGCTGTTACCGGCAGCGGCGGGTACGGTCAGTGCTCCCAGGCGTTCGGCTCCGTATTGGAAACCTAATCCTCCGGTGAACATACCATAGCCGGAACTGTTTTGAAAAACATCGGTCTTTCGTATGCCTACTGCGTATAGGCAACGTGCTACAAGGTTGGCCCAGGACTCCAGATCGTGCCGGGAGTGGACGATGACGGTGGGCGTTCCCGTGGTTCCGCTGGAAGAGTGGATGCGTACACCGTCTTCGTGCATATTGCCGGCCACAAGTCCGAAAGGGTAGTTGGCGCGCATGTCCGCCTTGGTGGTAAACGGGATTTTCCGGATGTCTTCTATCGACCGGATGCTGTCTGCCGTAATGCCGTGCTTTTGAAAAACTTGTTTGTAATAGGGGGAATTTGCTGCAATGCCGATTGTCTTCCTAAGCCGCCGGAGTTGCAGTTTGTGCAACTCCTCACGCGGCATGGTTTCTATCTCTTCTTCCCAGTATTTGTCATTCATGGTTATTGGTATTTTGATTTACATCAGGTTTTCTGCAATTTCCTTACCGGCAACCAAGGCCTTGAGGTTCAACTCTACAATGGCTTCGCCTTTACGCTGGAAAATGTCGCGGATGCTGTCTTGTACCTTCTGATAATCAATGCCGAGGAACGGAATGGTAGCTCCCAGCAACACGATGTTGGCAACGCGTGGAGAGCCCACTTCTTTGGCTACTTCGTTTACGTTCAGTGCAATCTTGTGAGGAAGCTTGTCAAGTTCGGCTTTGAGAGCTTCTTCGGCAGGATAGTGGGGGATATTGATGAAAGGGGCTTCGTTCGTTACCAGCCAGCCTTCGGGACTGAGGTAGGGAAGATAGCGCAGCGCTTCCATGGGCTCCAGCGATATGATAAGGTCGCATTTGCCTGTAGGGATGAGGTCGGAAGCGATAGGCCGGTTGCTGATGCGGAGGTTGGACTGTACGTCTCCGCCTCGCTGGCTCATTCCGTGTACTTCGGCCTGTTTCATGTATAATCCGTCTTTAAGGGCTGCCTGCCCGATTACGGTAGCGATAGAGAGGATGCCTTGTCCGCCTACGCCGGAAAGTATAATGTCTTTTTTCATGGCTTTACTTGTTTCGTTTCTTACGTGCTAAAGTTTGAATACATTCTCTGCGGGGAATAATGACGGATACTCCGCGGTATTCGATTTCTTCGCGGATTATCTGCCTCATTTCCTCGTAGTTCTTCTTCAATGGAACTACTACGCGGATATGTTCGGGCGCTACGCCGATACCTGCACAGATAGCTTCGAGACGGCCGGTTCCGGCTGAATCCTGTCCGCCGGTCATGGCTGTGGTTTCGTTGTCGGAGATGACGATGGTGACGTTGGCGTTTTCGTTTACGCAGTCCAGCAGGCCTGTCATGCCGGAGTGGGTGAAGGTGGAGTCGCCGATAACGGCAACCGCAGGATGGACTCCGGCATCCGAGGCGCCTTTTGCCATTGTAATGGAAGCTCCCATGTCTACGCAGGAGTCAATGGCATTGAAAGGAGCGTTGGCTCCTAAGGTGTAGCAGCCGATGTCGCTGAATACCTTGTGGCTGGGGTATTCTGCCCGGAGCACTTCGGTCAGCACGGTGTACATATCGCGGTGTCCGCAACCTTCGCACAAGGCTGGTGGGCGCATTTCAACGAGTGAGGGAACAGCGAATTCTGCTTTGTTCTCTTTGTCTACGGCGCGTGCTACGCTGTCCGGATTCAATTCTCCGTCCTGCGACAGTGTGCCGTCCAGGCGTCCTTTGACTTTTACGCCGATGCCGAGGCAACCTTTCAGTTGTTTTTCTACAAACGGTTGTCCGTCTTCCAGTACGAGTATTTCGTTGCAGGCTTCTACAAGCTGCATCAGTTGTTTCTTGGGAAGCGGGTACTGGCCGATTTTCAATACCGGAAATTCGCAGCCTTCGGGATAGTTCTCCATAAGGTAGTTATAACCGATGCCGCAGGCTATGATGCCCAGTTTTTTGTTGGGACCGTCTATGTACTTGTTATAAGGTGAGTTTTCCGAGGCTTTGACAAAATCGTCCTGATGCTGCAACAGAAGTTTGTAGCGTTTGCGGGCGTTGCCGGGGAGCAGGATGAACTGGCGCGGGTCGTCACTGAAAGATACCTCGTTCTGAGGCTGTTGCGCCTTGCGTTCTACGCCGGAACGGGAATGTGCCAGCCGGGTGACCATACGCATCAGCAGCGGTTCGCCGGTTTGTTCGGAAAAGGCAAATCCGTTGTAAACCATGTCGTAGGCTTCTTGCTGGTTACTCGGTTCGTACATCGGAATCAATGCAAAGTCACCGTAGAAACGGCTGTCTTGTTCGTTTTGTGACGAATGCATGCTGGGGTCGTCGGCTGCAACGACAATGATGCCGCCTTTAACGCCGGTCACGGCGGAGTTGATAAAACAGTCGGCAGCCACATTCATGCCTACATGTTTCATGCAGACCAGTGAACGTTTTCCTGCGAACGACATTCCCAAAGCTGCTTCCATGGCAGTTTTCTCGTTGGAACACCAGCGGTTGTGGATACCTTTTTCGGCAGTAATCGCTGCTGTCTGGATATATTCGGTAATCTCCGTCGAAGGAGTACCCGGGTAGGCGTACACACCGGATAGGCCGGCGTCTAATGCAGCCTGTGCAATGGCTTCATCGCCAAGTAAGAGTTGTTTGCTCATTTTTTAGTGTTTAAGTGTTAATCATGGTTTTAGTAACAATCGCAAATATAGCTTTTTGCTTTTGTTTTATTATGATATTAGTTGAAAATCTTTCTTTCGTTTAACGCCTTCCAATACTTTCTGGCATTTTTCATGTGTTCGGCGTAGTTGGCTGCAAAATTATGGGTTCCTGAAAAATCTTCTTTGGCGCACATATAAATGTAATTGTGTCTGGTGTAATTCAGGACTGCGTCTATACCTATGGGGGTGGGAATGCGGATAGGGCCGGGGGGCAGGCCGAGGTTGCGGTAGGTGTTGTAGGGCGAATCGATGGTGAGGTGTGCATTGGCAATACGGCGCAGGCTGAAGTCTTGCAGGGCAAACTTGATGGTAGGGTCGGCTTGTAGCGGCATGCCGGCGTGGATACGGTTGATGTACAGGCCGGCAATCATGGGCTTTTCCTGGTTGTTGTTTGTTTCCTCTTCAACGATGGAAGCGAGGGTGCATACCTCTTCCTGTGTCATGCCGATGGCTTTCGCTTTATTGAGCCGTTCCCGATTCCAGAACTTCTGATGTTCTTTCTGCATCCGTTCGAGGAAATCCTCTACGCTCATGTTCCAATATACCTGGTAGGTTTCGGGTATGAAAAGGCAGGCTATTGTCGCTTTGCTGTATCCCAGCCGTTGCTGGAGCAGAGAGTCATTTATCACTCCGGCTATTTCGGCGGAATCAATCATCAGTTGTTTCCCTACGTTACGCGCCAGCCTGTCCAAAGTGCGTACGCTTCCGATGGTCAGGTTCATGGGGGCTTGGTATCCTCTGTAGAAACGGTTGAATACATGGTAAACGTTCTCGCCGGGACGTATCGCATAGCGTCCGGTGTGGATGTTGCCGGAGTAATCGCGCCATTGGGACATCCATTTGAAACCGTTGAAACTATTGGGCTTTCCTTGTGCTTTTATCTTATTGTATATGGAGTCTGTCGTATCGTCGCGGTCGATGTAGATATAAACTGTCTTTTGCGGATGAAATTGCGGAGTGAACAGGTAGTAATACATTGTACCCGCACTTGCAATGCCTATGAAAAGAATAACCGCCAGTGCTCCGAAAAGGATTCTTTTTTTCTTTTTTTCCATCATAATCTTGATTGTTTTTGAGTCGGGCAAAGTTAGCAAGATTTGGGAATAAAGAGAATGCTTCCCTTGTTTTATTCATGACAGGAAGAGGGGGATGTGTCAATATATACTTGACGATTTCTTTTAGATACGGAAAACACGGATTTCACAGATTTTCTTTATTCTTTTTCCGTGAAATCCGTGTTTTCCGCGTAATCCGTGCCTAAACAAAGAAACAAATAGTAAGCGGATTTTAGTTTTGGCACACACACATTCTCTTCGGGTGTTTCAGCACTTGGATTTCAAATCCCGATTAATCGTCATCGTCGTCGTCATCATCGTCATCGTAGTGTCGACAATGTCTCTTGTGGTGTTTTTTCGGCTTTTTGTATTTGTGTTTCTTATGGTGGAATTTGTCATGGCGTTCACAGTATGAATTATAGTATTCATGCCAGCAGTCACTGTGGTGATGGACTCTGTTATAGAAAGGGTTATAATACATACTTCCCGGCTTTATGCCAATCTCCACAAGGATACGGTTCCACCCGTAACGATGATACCGCTTGTAATAGTCGCATACATCACGCATTTTTTTTCCTGAAGTTCTGGCTATCTCAAGTGCAATTCCCACATTTCCCCAGTCATTGCCACAGCGTCTGTAGTAATCGTCTAAGGAATGGTTTGAAATATTATATTCCAGGCATAGGCGCTTTCTGTAATCAGAGAGTTCCACAGATGCGTAGCGGTTAGCTCTGCCGATAAAGACGGAAATGCCATCCTGGGCAGGCAAAGCGCATGCAAGCAGGAGAAACAGCAGTAGCAAATTAATCTTTTTCATAATGTTTCTAAGTTAAATGGAGTTCTGTTCCTTACTGTGCGAATATTTGGACAGTTTTCCGGCAACTTCTATTCCAGTTTTTCTTTGGCTTTTTCAATTTCATCGCCGGCTTCATCCAAAGCCTTCTTTACCTCATCCGCTCCCTCTTCAATCTGGTCCTGCGCCTCTTCGAGGGCTTCCTCAACAGATTCCTTTACATTTTCTACACGGTCTTTAACCTTGTCTTTAGCCTTTTTTTCTCTGCACGATGCAAAGGCAAGTGTAATTGTACATGCCAACATGGCGAATAATAATTTTCTCATATACTTACATTTTGGTGATATTGTGTAATTAGTTAAAATTCAAATGTAGAAATAAATATTGTGTTTGGCAAATTACGAAAATATTTTTGAGTATCATACATGAGTAAAATGCCCTGCTTATTGATACGTTCTACACAGTGGAGTTTTTTTTGAACTGTCGGATAATTAAAGAGATAAGTCTGCTTTGAAATATGTTTGTGAGTATATAAAAAGCTATCTGCTTCAGTTAGCCACTCCTTTTGCAGGTAAATGCCATCTGTTCTATTATGATATGTGGGGAATAGAGGGAATGAGAAAAATAATTTTTTTATTCGCACGACGGCTTTAAAAAGGGAAAAACGCTGATTATTTATTTGACAATCAGCGTTTTTTAGGAGAGCCGCTAGCCAGACTTGAACTGGCGACCTACGCGTTACGAATGCGTTGCTCTACCAACTGAGCTATAGCGGCAATGGGTTTTCGATTACGAGGTGCAAAGGTACATCTTTATTTGAATTTGCAAAAAGAATTGCCTGATTTTTTAGAAATATTTCTGTCTGGCATTTTTTCTATATTTGTGTATTTATCGGAGATATTATGGATAAAACCGTATGGTAAAGACGTTTAACTCTATTGGGTGATTGGAAAAGTACTGTTTGGTATAAGTGGAGTTTGTGGCAAAATACCGGTTATATTGAAGCCAGGAATTAATTCTTTTTCCAAAACTTCAAAAGGAAATAAATGTATATTATGAAAATAATGTATTACCTTTGTCCCCAATTAAAAACATTACTAGATAACTAAAAGATTAATCAAAGATCTTACTTATGCGTAAATTTATACTATTGTGTTTGTTGGTATTTACGGTATCAAGTGTGGTATTTGCCCAACAAATGACGGATGAACAAGTCATTCTGTACGTGCAAGAGGCTCAGAGTCAGGGGAAGACACAACAGGAGATGTTGGTTGAATTGATGAAGAAAGGAGTCACAAAAGAACAAATCCAGAGAATACAGTCTAAATATTCAGGCAAATCGGACGGAAGCTCTGAGGAAAATGCCAATTTCATGGGAGAAGCAAACTCCCGTTTACGTACGCAGAAAACTTACGAGAACAAAAACAAGAATATCTCTCAGGATGAATCCGGCTTGGATAATCTCGGTTCCCAAAAGCAAAGTATTAAAGGGCTGCGGGCGAAATCGGCCCAGCAACGCAATGGATATGGAACGGGGGTGAATAACAGTGGACAGCCGGGTTATGGTTATAATGGTCCTAAAAGCGCGGAAGACGCTTTTACACAACAGATTTTCGGACATAATATTTTCGATAACGAATATCTGACTTTTGAACCCAATATAAATGTGGCAACACCCGACAATTATCGTTTGGGGGCGGGCGATGAAGTTATTATTGATGTTTGGGGAGCTTCCCAGACTACGATTCGCGAAAAAATCTCGCCGGAGGGTACTGTGCAAATCGCAAAGTTAGGACCGGTTTATCTGAGTGGAAAGACCGTAGAGGAAGCCAATGATTATTTGAAACGCGAATTTGCCAAGATATATGCCGGTGTTGCGGGAGAAACTCCCAATACGCAAATAAATTTGACGTTAGGCGAAATCCGTTCCATTCAGGTGAATGTTATGGGTGAAGTTGTCGTACCGGGTACTTACACCCTCTCTTCATTCGCTTCAGTTTTCCATGCCTTGTATTGGGCAGGCGGAGTAAATAAAATCGGTAGTCTTCGAAGCATAAAAGTTATACGCGACGGAAAGACGGTTGCAGATTTGGACATCTACGATTTTATCATGGAAGGTCGGCTGAAGGATGATATCCGTCTTCAGGACGGTGATGTGATTCTTGTCAATCCTTATCAGACCCTGGTGCAGATATTGGGTAAGGTAAAGCGTCCTATGTATTATGAAATGAAGCCTACGGAAACAATCGGTACGTTGCTGAGATATGCCGGCGGCTTTACAGGCGATGCGTATAAAAAAGCCATCCGTCTTGTACGCAAGAGCGGACGCGAGCATCAGATTTTCAATGTGGACGAAATGGATTATTCGGTATTCCGCCTGGAAGACGGTGATATGCTTACGGTGGATTCCGTTCTCAACCGTTTCGAGAATCGTGTAGAGATTCGCGGTGCTGTTTACCGTGAGGGCTTGTATCAGCTGAGCGGAGAGGTGAATACCGTGAAACAGTTGATAAAGAAAGCGGAAGGTGTACGTGGAGATGCTTTCCTAAATCGTGCCGTAATCAATCGTGAACATGAGGATTTGACGCGCGAGGTTATTTCCATAGATTTGAAAGGCTTGTTGAAAGGTGTGGTTGCGGACATTCCTTTGCAAAAGAATGATATACTTTATATTCCCAGCATTCAGGATCTGAAAGAAGAGCCTACGGTGACTATCCATGGTGAGGTTGCAGATCCGGGTACTTATCTTTATGCCGACAAGATGACCATCGAGGATTTGGTCTTGGAATCGGGTGGCTTGCTTGAAGCGGCTTCTACAACGAAAATAGATGTATCGCGCCGTATTAAATCTCCCAAAAGCACGGACGACAGTAATATTGTAGGCCAGACATTTACCTTTGACCTGAAAGACGGCTTGCTGATAGGAGCGGGGAGCGAGAATTTTTATTTGGAGCCTTTTGATGAAGTGTATGTCCGTAAAAGCCCTGCTTATCGCAAGCAGAAAAATGTGGGGATAATAGGAGAGGCATTGTTTACCGGTACTTACGCGTTGTCCAAGAAGAATGAACGTTTGAGCGACCTGGTCGCTAAAGCCGGTGGTGTTACATCCGATGCTTATGTAAGAGGAGCCCGTCTTATCCGTAAAATGTCGGAGGAAGAGCTTCGCAGAAAGGAAGATGCCACCCGCATGGCTATAAAGGTCGGTGCAGATTCAACTACTTTATATGTATATACGGTAGGCATTCATCTGGATGAGGCTTTGAAAAATCCGGGTTCTGATTATGATATGGTGTTGCGCGAGGGGGATGTATTGTTTATTCCTGAATATGTAAGCACAGTGAAAATCAACGGTGCCGTGATGTATCCTAATACCGTACTGTACAAAGAGGGAGAGAACAGCCGTTACTACATCAATCAGGCGGGCGGATATGCTTCGAATGCCAAGAAGCGCAGTGCTTTTGTGGTTTATATGAATGGTACTGTATCCCGCATACGCTCCGGTAGTAAGACGGCAATCGAGCCCGGGTGTGAGATTATCATCCCGACTAAGGATCCGAGTAAGCGTATGAGCGTGGCCGAAATGGTAGGTATGGGTACTTCTATTGCCACTTTAGGCACAATGATTGCTACTTTGGTTAATCTCTTTAAGTGATAAGGACAATGGACGAAAGTAAAATACAAAAGGCTCCGCAAAAACCGGAGGAACAGGAAATCGATTTGATTGAGTTGGCTCAGAAAGTGTGGGCCGATCGTAAAATGCTTTATAAGGTATGCGGTATTGCGGCAGTGATTGGCTTGATTGTAGGATTCAGCATTCCTAAAGAGTATTCTACGGAAGTGACATTGGCTCCCGAAAGTGCAAGTAAAGTGAATGCCGGGAGTATGGGGGCATTGGCTGCTATGGCTGGCATCAACTTAGGCGGTTCTGTCGGAGAAGATGCCCTGTCGCCCGAGCTGTATCCCGATATCGTTAAGTCAACCCCTTTTCTGTTGGAGTTGTTTGATGTAAGGGTCAAAGACCAGAAAGGCAAAATAGATACGACCTTATATGCTTATCTGGATAAATACCAGCGTTCGTCATGGATGGGTGCTGTAATGTCTGCGCCATTCAAGGCTTTGGGTTGGACCTTGTCTTTATTCAAGGATAAACCGGAGAAGAAAGAAGGAAAAATCGATCCGTTCCACCTGACATTGGATGAGGCGAAGGTAGCGGATGCTTTGAGTAAGCGTATCTTGGTTACGATTGATAAAAAAACAGGGGTTACAACTTTGGAGGTTACTATGCAGGACCCTTTGATTTCGGCTTCGTTAACTGATACCGTGATGCATTGTTTGCAGAATTATATCACAAATTACCGTACCAATAAAGCCCGTCATGATTTAGCTTTTACAGAGAAATTATATAAAGAAGCAAAGGCGGATTATGAGAAAGCTCAGAAAAAATATGCTACTTTTGCAGATGCCAACCAGAATGTGGTTCTGTTAAGCTATCGTGCCGAGCAGGAACGTTTAAAAAACGAAGTTGAGCTGGCTTATACTGTTTATACCCAGGTTTCCGGACAATTGCAGATGGCAAGAGCCAAAGTGCAGGAGATTACTCCGGTATATACGGTTGTGCAACCGGCTACGGTTCCTTTGCGTGCCGCCAAGCCTAATAAGATTATGATTCTTATAGGTTTTGTATTCTTGGCAGGAGTGGGATGTGTTGGCTGGATATTATTTGTGAAGGATTTATTTAAAGATTGGAGAAAAGCAAACAAAGCAATATGATGGCTAATAATGATATGAGTCGTTGGTGTGTTCTGTATACGGCGGCAAAGTCGGAACGTAAATTAGTGCAGCGCCTGCATGCAGCAGGATATATGGCATTTTGTCCTATGCAAATCGTATTCAAGAAGTGGAAAGGACAGACCAAAGAAGTGTTTGCACCTCTGTTCCCCGGCTGTGTTTTTGTAGAAGAAGCGGCGGGTGTGGAGCTTTTTATTGCTTCGCAGGGTGGTGTATCTTTCTTACTGGACGCTGAGGGTCAGAAGCTGTTTGTTTGCGCCGATAAAGCAGAGTTGCCGGCAAAGTTTGTGCATTTGTTGAAATAGAGGACATTTTCTTCCCGGCATAAAAAAAGCTACATTCCAAATGTAGCTTTTTTATGCCGGGAAGCATTGTTTTTTAATCAAACAAACTCTTGAACTTCTTGAAAATCTTCTCCTTGATAGAAGTATTCGGCTTGAAGTTATCCGACCTTTCCATTTCTTCCAGCGCTTTTTTCTCTTCCTTGTTCAGTGTTTCGGGCACATATACGCTGACATTCACCAGCAGGTCTCCGGTTCCGTATCCGTTTACGTTAGGCAGTCCTTTGCCGCGCAGGCGGAGAACCTTACCCGGCTGTGTACCCGATTCGATTTTTACCTTAACCTTGCCGTCAATGGTGGGTATTTCTACCGCACCGCCCAATGCGGCTGTCGGAAAACTGAGCAACAGGTTGTAAATCAAATCATTCTCATCGCGAATCAGTTCCTTGTCCTGCTCTTCCTCTATGAGAATCAGCAGGTCGCCCGGTACGCCGTTGTGTTTGCCCGCATTGCCTTTGCCGCTCATGGAGAGCTGCATGCCTTCGGCTACACCGGCAGGAATTTTCACGGTAACGACTTCTTCGCCGTAAACGATACCTTCGCCTGCACATTCCTTACATTTATTCTTGATGACCTTGCCTTCGCCACCACAGGTAGGACAAGTGGTACGCGTCTGCATTGTGCCGAGGATGGTCTGCTGGTTGCGGATTACCGTACCGCTGCCCTTACAGGTAGGGCAGGTTTCCGCACCGCCGTCTCCTTCTGCACCGGTTCCATGGCAATGGCTGCACGGTACATATTTTTTCAGTTTGAATTTCTTTTCGACTCCGGTAGAAATTTCCTTGAGGTTCAGCTTTACCTTTACGCGCAAGTCCGAACCGCGATAACGGCGTTGTTGTGCACCACCGCCGCCAAATCCGCCGAACCCGCTGAAACCGCCGCCGAACCCACCGCTGTGTCCGCCGAATATATCACCGAACATGGAGAAGATATCATCCATGGACATGCCGCCACTGAAACCGCCGAACGGTCCGCCGTTGCCGGCAGCGCCACTCATTCCGGCATGGCCGAATTGGTCGTAACGGGCACGCTTGTCCGGATTGCTTAATACATCGTATGCTTCTGCCGCTTCTTTAAACTTCTCCTCGGCTACCTTGTCACCGGGGTTTTTGTCGGGGTGATATTGGATGGCTTTCTTGCGATAGGCTTTCTTTATCTCTTCTACCGATGCTGTTTTTTCGACTTCCAGTACTTCGTAATAATCTCTTTTTTCCATATAACTGTGTATGTTATTCTCCAACCACTACTTTGGCATGGCGGATTACTTTGTCGTTTAGCGTGTAACCGGTTTGTACGCAGTCCAGAATTTTACCTTTCAAAGCTTCGTCAGGAGCCGGGATTACGGCAATGGCTTCGTGGTAGTCTGTGTCAAGCGGCTGTTCTTTGGTTTCGATTACTTTGACACCGTTCTGACCCAATACTGTCATAAACTTGTTGTAGATAAGCTCCACACCTTCTTTTACGGCAGCTACATCGGTGGCGGTCTCCATGTTTTTCAGGGCGCGTTCAAAGTCATCTACGATAGGAAGGATGCTGCTGATGCTTTTTTCTCCGCCGTTCAGGATGAGTTCGGCCTTTTCTTTCATCGTACGTTTACGGTAGTTGTCGAACTCGGCAGAGAGACGCAGGTACTTGTCTTTCTGGTCTTCAATCTCAGCGTTGGCCTTTTGCAGTTCCTGAGTGAGTTTTTCTTCCTCTGTCAGGGCAACTTCTTCTTCTTTCTCTGTTGTTTCTTCACAAGTTTCGTCTTGAGCGTCTTGTGCTTTTAACTCTTCTTCGTTGATGTTTTCTTTTTCTTTAGAGTCCATATTGTTATGCTTGTTATTCTTGTAAAATGATTTTGCTTTCATTGTTGTTAAGGGTTTAAGTTAATATGATACGGTTTTAATAGCAAAAACTTTGCCAAATTGACGGCTTTTGCCAAAAACGCTGCAAAGGTAATATTTTTATGTCAGATTGACAGCGTAATGTGCTATAAATAGAGCGCTAACCTTGTGCGGACAGTAAGTTAACTCGATAGGTTGCAGTCTGTTACCTTTGTTGTATGTATCGGGTTAACTTCATATCATGCAATAAGTTAACTCGTTGTAAGCTGTTTTACCGTATTATTTCGTATCTTTGTACCCGCAATTTGCAGAGTTATAGGTATTAAATTGTAAGTAGTACATAATAAAACAGTAAATATAAAGATGATTACAGTCTCGAACGTATCGGTTCAATTTGGTAAAAGAGTGTTGTTTAATGATGTAAACCTGAAGTTTACAAGTGGTAATTGTTATGGTATAATCGGTGCCAACGGTGCCGGAAAGTCTACTTTCCTGCGTACTATTTCGGGCGATTTGGACCCGACAACGGGGTCTATCATGCTGGGACCGGGCGAGCGCCTGTCCGTATTGAGCCAGGACCACTTCAAGTGGGATGCTTATACGGTGATGGATACCGTGATGATGGGGCACACCGTGCTGTGGGACATTATGAAACAGCGCGAAGAACTCTATGCCAAAGAGGACTTCACGGACGAAGACGGTCTGAAGGTATCCGAACTGGAAGAGAAATTCGCCGAACTCGACGGTTGGAATGCAGAAAGCGATGCTGCCGCCTTATTGAGCGGACTGGGCATCAAGGAAGACAAGCATTATGTGCTGATGGGCGAGCTGAACAACAAGGAAAAAGTACGTGTCATGCTGGCGCAGGCTTTGTATGGCAATCCGGATAACCTGCTGCTGGACGAGCCTACCAATGACTTGGACATGGAAACCGTAACCTGGCTGGAGGACTATCTTGCCAATTTTGAACATACCGTTCTGGTAGTGAGCCACGACCGTCACTTCCTCGACTCCGTTTGTACGCATACCGTGGACATCGACTACGGAAAGATTAACCTCTTTGCCGGAAACTACAGCTTCTGGTACGAGTCCAGCCAGCTTGCTCTCCGTCAGCAGCAGAACCAGAAGGCTAAAGCCGAGGAGAAGAAGAAAGAACTGGAAGAGTTTATCCGCCGTTTCAGCGCCAATGTGGCGAAGAGCAAGCAGACTACCAGCCGTAAGAAGATGCTGGAGAAGCTGAATGTGGAAGAAATCAAACCGTCGTCACGTAAATATCCGGGCATCATCTTCACTCCCGAACGCGAACCGGGCAATCAGATTCTTGAAGTAGCCGGACTGACGAAAACGCTGGAAGACGGCACGGTGCTGTTCCGTGATGTGAACTTCAATGTGGAGAAAGGGGATAAAATCGTGTTCCTTTCACACGATCCGCGTGCCATGACCGCTTTGTTCGAGATTATCAACGGAAATATGAAGCCGGATGCGGGAACTTTCAACTGGGGTGTTACGATTACCACCGCTTATCTGCCATTGGACAACACCGCTTTCTTTAATACGGATTTGAATCTGGTTGACTGGTTGAGCCAGTTTGGCGAGGGCAATGAGGTATATATGAAGAGTTTCCTCGGCCGTATGCTTTTCTCCGGCGAAGAGGTGCTGAAGAAAGCAAGTGTACTGTCGGGTGGCGAGAAGATGCGTTGCATGATTGCGCGCATGCAGTTGCGTAATGCCAACTGTCTCATTCTGGATACGCCGACCAACCACCTTGACTTGGAATCCATCCAGGCATTCAACAATAACCTGAAGACCTATAAAGGAAACATCCTGTTCTCGTCTCACGACCACGAGTTCATCCAGACAGTGGCAAACCGTATCATCGAACTGACCCCGAACGGCATCATCGACAAGATGATGGAGTATGATGAATACATCACTTCCGACCACATCAAGGAACTGAGAACAAAAATGTACAATAAATAGGGGTTAGTGGTTAGCGATTAGTGATTAATGGTGTGTCAAAACAAAAAGGTGATTATGGTAATATTATCTTATTTGTTGGTTTTTTAGGCACGGATTGACGGATTTACTTTATTTTGGGGTAATATTATCAAAACAGTTGGTATATTACCCCTTATTCTTTTTCCGTGAAATCCGTAAAATCCATGAAATGCGTATAGTCCGTGTAATCCATGCCTAAAAGAAATTATCAAACCACATCCCACTCTCATCACCAACCCTTAACCCCTAATCGCTAATCACTAATCGTTAATCGCTAATTTTAAAATCACTCCTGTTCCCACTACCATCAGTACCGTACAAAGTATGGAGCCTTCAAAGCCGAAAGCGCCACCGTTTATCAGATTGGCTTCGGGCAGCCGAAGGGCCAGCAAGCCGTTACAGAATTTATTTCCACTGACCTCATAGCCTAATACTGGGCCTTGTATCCAGTTCCAGAACCAGTGTAGAGCTATCGGGAAGCAGAGGTTGCGTGTGTATATATAGGATGAACCTAAAAGGATGCCTGCCAGAAGTATGTTGATAAAAGACAGAAAGTCGAAGTTCGGATTGCCTATATGAATCAAGGAGAACAGGGCGGCGGAGAGGAACAAGGCACAAAACTTATTCACCCCGCTTTGCAGCAGGCGTTCCAATACAAATCCCCGCAATGCCAGTTCCTCTGTTACGGCTACCAGCAGGAAGAATACAAGGCTGATCAGTAAGGAAGAAGGATTGAATGCCACTCCTGCAATCTCTACCGCACCTGCCCACAAGGATATGCCAAACCCTACCGCATAAAGAACGGTTGCCAGCAGTATTCCCGACAGCCAGTCCTTCCAACGCATCGTAAAAGAGCGTCCGAGCCCTTCCAGTGAAAAGCCGCGTAAATGCCATACTATCCATGCGGAAAGGAATACGCCTGCCAGCATCAGCGTCTCGCTCAATATGAAATAGGACATCGTATCGGCTTCTTCCTTTCCTAACTTCAGCAATACGGCTGCGAAAGGGACGCTTATTATTGTAATGATGATGACGGCAAGCGCGGCGAATGAAACAATGTCGATTGCCGCTTTTCCAAAACGTTTGGCTTTGGATTCATTTCCGATGGTTTCCATGAGAAAAATAAGTTCGGTTAATTAATATCCGACAAAAATAGCAATAAAAAGAGAAATCATTATTCACGGTTGGCGCTTTCTTCTTATATTTGAAAATTAAATCAATCTGACACAAAACATGAACCTGAAAAAGATACTTTTAGTAGCCGGACTGGGCATTATGATATCGAACGTCTCCGCCCAGACTTCCAGGAGATATACCGTTGCCAAACCCGGTACTTTGGTGGAAATGCTCACCGAAGAAGAAGCGAACGAGATTACCCACCTTGTCCTGCAAGGCAAGCTGAATGCAGTGGATTTCCGCCACCTGCGCGATGAATTCAAGAAACTGCAAATACTGGACATCTCCAATGCATCCATCAGTATGTATGCCGGAAAGAACGGTACGCATCCCGACCGCTTTTACATCTATCCCGCCAATTGCATCCCGTCCTATGCTTTCTGCAAGCAGCTTGGCGACAGCACTTTTGCCGGAAAAACATCCTTGACGGAGGTAATCCTTTCCGACAAGACCAAGAACATCGAAGACGGCGCATTCAAGGGATGCACCAATCTGAAGATTTGCCGCATACGCAAGAAAACTCCCCCCAACCTGTTGCCCGAAGCCCTGGCGGACAGTGTAACGGCGATATTCGTCCCTCTGGGCAGCAGCGATTCCTATCGTCGCGGCAAGCGATGGGAGACATTCGCTTTCATAGAGGGCGAACCGGTAGGAGCTTTGGTGCAGATAGCCACCATGGGCAGCCTTGCCAGCGAACTGCTTCGTGCGGGCATACAGCCCAAAGATGTGAACTTCCTTACGGTAGAGGGCAAGATGGACGAGGCGGACTTTACGTTGATACGCAACTACATGCCCAATCTGGTGAGCGTGGATTTGTCCAAGTGCAATGCCACAACTATCCCCGAATACACGTTTACCCAAAAGAAATACCTGCTCAATATCAAACTGCCCCATGGCTTGAAGAGCATCGGCCAGCGTGCGTTCAGCGGATGCGGACGGTTGTGCGGCACGTTGGAGCTTCCTTCCGGCGTAACTGCCATAGAGTACGGTGCATTCATGGGATGCGACAATCTTCGTCATGTCCTCGCCACCGGCGATAAGATTACAACTTTGGGCGATAACCTTTTCGGCAATGACAAGGACAAGCTGATATATAGGGATTAGGGGTTAGTGATTAGTGATTAGCGATTAGTGATTAGCAGGCTGCGCACTCACACCGCAAGGCACTAATCCCTAATCACTAACCCCTAATCACTAACCCCTAATCGCTAACCGCTAACCCCAATCATCGTCAGTTGTATACGTTTCCGTTCGGTATCTACACTGAGCACCTTTACGCGTACCTGCTGATGGATGGATACAATCTCATTAGGGTTTGATACATACTTCTGCGCAAGCTGGGAGAGGTGTATCAAGCCGTTTTCCTTGATACCTATATCGACGAAAGCGCCGAAGTTGGTGATATTCCCCACGATGCCCGGCAGTTCCATGCCTATGCGCAAATCATCGATTGTGCGCACGTTCTTATCGAACTCGAACACTTTGATAGGTCCGCGCGGGTCACGCCCCGGCTTCTCCAGCTCTTGCAGGATATCCTTCAAGGTCGGCATTCCGACGGTGGGAGAGAGGTAGCGTTCCGGCTGTATCTTCCGGCGCAGTTCCTTGTTGGCAATCAGTTCGGCCACGCTGCATCCCAGGTCCTTTGCCATCTGCTCCACGATGTGGTAACTTTCGGGATGCACCGCCGTGTTGTCCAGTGGATTCTCGGCATCCGGTATGCGCAGGAAGCCGGCACATTGCTCAAAAGCCTTTGCGCCCATGCGCGGAACTTTCATCAGCTCCTTGCGCGATGCGAATGCTCCGTTCTCGGCGCGGTAGTTCACGATGTTCTGCGCCAGTTGAGGGCCAAGTCCCGATATATACGTCAGCAGATGGCTGCTTGCCGTATTCAGGTTTACGCCGACCAGGTTTACACAGTTCTCCACAGTCTGGTCGAGGGATTTCTTCAGCTTGCTTTGGTCTACGTCGTGCTGGTATTGCCCCACACCGATGGACTTCGGGTCTATCTTGACAAGCTCCGCCAGCGGGTCCATAAGCCGGCGGGCGATGGATACGGCGCCGCGCACCGTTACATCATATTCCGGAAACTCATCCCTGGCTATCTTGGAAGCGGAGTAGATGGATGCACCCTGCTCGCTGACAATGAAAATCTGCACTTCCCGGTTGAACGTCTGCCGTTTCAGGAAATCTTCCGTCTCGCGGCTGGCAGTGCCGTTGCCCACGGCGATGGCTTCCACCTTATAGGCCTCTATCATCTTCTGCAGTTTGGCAAACGCCTCTTTGCTTTGGTTCACCGGCGGATGCGGGTAGATATTCTCGTTGTGCAGCAGGTTGCCCTGTGCATCCAGGCACACCACCTTACATCCGGTGCGGAATCCGGGGTCTATCCCCATCACCCTTTTCTGCCCCAGGGGTGATGCCAGCAGCAACTGCCGCAGGTTTTCCGCAAAGACGCGGATGGCTTCATCGTCGGCACGCTCCTTGCTTTGCGCGGCAAACTCGGTCTCGATGGACGGTTTCAACAGACGCTTGTAGGCATCCTGCACGGCTTCCGCTACCTGCTTCCCGCAGGCGTTGTTACTTTGTACAAACTGCCGTTCCAGCCGTTCCACACACTCTTCGTCGTTGGGGCTGATACTCACTTTGAGCAGACCTTCCGCTTCGGCGCGGCGGATGGCAAGCAGGCGGTGCGAGCTGCATCGCTTCAGGGGTTCCGAACAGTCGAAGTAATCCCGGTATTTGGCGCCTTCCTCCTCTTTGCCTTTTATCACTTTGGCGGTCAGCAGGGCTTGGCGTGCAAAGGTATTCCGCAGCATGTTGCGGGCGCGTTCGTTCTCGCTCACCTGTTCGGCTATGATGTCGCGTGCGCCTTTCAGGGCATCGTCCGCATCCTTTACATCGCCTTTTACGAAGGCGGCGGCACGCTGTTCGGGATGAGGCTCGCGCTGGAGCATCAGCAGGGTGGCAAGCGGTTCGAGTCCTTTCTGGCGGGCGGCTTCCGCACGGGTTTTCCGTTTGGGCTTGTAGGGCAGGTAGATGTCTTCGAGGGCGGTGCTGTCCCACGTGTCGTCAATGCGCTTTTGCAGTTCCGGGGTCATTTTCCCCTGTTCGCGGATGGTGGCGACGATGGTCTCCTTCCGTTTCGCCGTTTCCTTCAGTTTTTCGTAATGGGTACGGATGGATTCTATCTGCACTTCGTCCAGTCCGCCCGTCATTTCCTTGCGGTAGCGGCTGATGAACGGGATGGTTGCTCCGTCGTCGAGCAGGGAGAGTGTCTGCCCGATTTGTTTTTCCGATATGCCGAGAATGGCAGCTATCATGCTGTGAAAGATTTGTGTCATGTCAGCTTCTTTTTTTGATAATGAGCGCCAAAAGTACGAAAAACAATCTTTCCCTACCGCCTTTTTGTGAGTTTTATTATATCTTTGCGCTGTTTACACATGGTATTTATACATTAACAGAACAACGAAATGAAAAGACTGACCTGCTGTCTTGCGTGGATGTTCCTGCTGATTGGAGCAGTTGCCGCGCAGGATAAAGAAGTAAAACTGAAAATAGTACAGACCAGTGATATCCACGGTAATTTCTATCCCCACGATTTCATCCTTCAGCGGGAGGCCGCCGGAAGCCTGGCACGCGTGCACGCATTCGTACAGAAAGCGCGCGAAACCTATAAGGACAACCTGATTCTGCTGGACAACGGCGACATCCTGCAAGGCCAGCCCACCGCCTATTACTATAACTACATCGACACGGTATCGCTCCACGTAACCGCCGATATGCTGAACTTCATGGGCTATGATGCCGCCAATATGGGCAACCACGATGTAGAGACGGGACGTGCCGTTTTCGACCGTTGGGCGGGCGACTGCCGTGCTCCGGTGCTGGGCGCCAACATTATCGATACCGCTACGGGCGAACCCCACTTCCGGCCCTACAAGGTGCTGGAGCGCGACGGAGTGAAGATTGCCGTTCTCGGCATGATAACGCCCGCCATTCCGGTGTGGCTCTCCGAGAATCTGTGGCGGGGGCTTCGTTTTGACGACATGGAAGAGACCGCCCGCAAGTGGATGAAGATAATCCGCGAAAAGGAGCGTCCCGATATTGTAATCGGTATGTTCCATGCCGGACAGGACGCCTTGCTGATGGGCGGCAAATACCGGGAGAATGCCTCGCTGGACGTAGCCCGCAATGTTCCAGGCTTCGACATCGTGCTTATGGGCCACGACCACGCCCGTGAATGCAAGAAGGTGCAGAACGTGGCAGGCGATTCCGTACTGGTGATGGACCCCGCCAGCAACGGCATCGTGGTGAGCGACATCGACATTACCGTGACCCTGCGCAACGGTAAGGTTACGGACAAGCAGATTGACGGCGTGCTCACCGAAACCGCCCCCTACGGCATCAGCGGTGAATTCATGAAACGTTTCTCGCCGCAGTACGCCACCATTCAGGATTTCGTATCGAAAAGAATCGGACGCTTCACGAAGACGGTCTCCACCCGTCCCGCCTATTTCGGTTCTTCCGCCTTCATCGACCTCATCCATACCTTGCAGCTGGACATCAGTGGCGCCGAGATTTCATTGGCGGCTCCCTTGTCCTACGACACGCAGATTAAGGAAGGGGATATTTACGTGTACGACATGTTCAACCTCTACAAGTACGAGAACATGCTCTACACCATGAAACTTTCGGGCAAGGAAGTGCACGATGCCCTGGAAATGTCCTACGACCTATGGACCAACCGCATGACTTCGCCCGACGACCACATCCTGCTGCTCCGCGACCAACCCCGCGAAGGCGCTGCGGACAGGGCTGCCTTCAAGAATTTCAGCTTCAATTTCGATTCCGCCGCTGGCATCATCTACACGGTAGACGTCACGAAGCCGTGCGGCAGTAAGGTAACCATCCTCAGCATGGCAGACGGCACCCCGTTCCACATGGACAAGATGTACACGGTAGCCCTGAACTCCTATCGCGGCAACGGCGGCGGGGAACTGCTGACGAAAGGTGCGGGCATCTCCCAGGACGAGTTGAAGGAACGCATCATCAGCTCTACCGACAAGGATTTGCGCTATTACCTGATGCAGTACATCGAGCAGAAGAAGGTAATCGAGCCGCGTGCGCTCGGCCAGTGGAAATTCATTCCGGAGGAGTGGGCTGTTCCCGCTTCCAAGCGCGATTATGAATTTCTGTTTGGTACAAATCGAAATTAGTATTACCTTTGCCGTCCCTAACTCAAGAAACAAACCGTAAGACGTGAGAGGAATAAAAAGAACCATATGCGCATTATGCTTGCTGGCGCTCTTCGTGGCGTACCAGGCAAGCATAACGGCGTTTACCCACGTCCACTACGTCAACGGGGTGCTGATAACCCACTCGCACCCTTTCCATAACCAGCATTCGCACTCCACCGACTCGCTGATTGTCATCGGCCTGCTGTCGCACTTCAGTTCGGACACGCCGGACTGCTGCGAGCTGCAACACCCGATGCGCTCTCTGTTGCAGGTGATGGAAAGCGAAACCGATACGCCCGTCATAAAGGGAAAAGCGTATCGGATGCCCTCTCTCCGCGCTCCCCCTTATTCCGTTACCCTTTGATAGTGTTGTACCAACGCCTGGTATGCTCCATACCAACGTTGGGTATTCGTTGTACCGATGCTTGGTATTCGATGTACCAATCTTTGGTACTCGCCGTACCAATGTTTGGTATCCGTCGTACCTGCCTTTGGTACTTGCCGTACCAAGTACCGGTACAGAATTGGTATCATTAAGTAACAGAAATAAAAGCGATTATTCAAATGAAACAAATTATATTGGCGTTGATGCTTGCTGTGGCAGGTATCGGCACAGCCGTTGCCGCAAACCCTATCAGGGAAGGCAACATGATTTCCGGCCATGTTCTTGTAAAAGGTTCGGAAGAGAATATACCGTATGCCACCGTTTTGATTGTAGGCAGCGGACAGGGAACAGTGTCCAATGAAGAAGGTCAGTTCGAGTTCAAGAACCTGCCGGCGGGCAAATATACGTTGCGCGTATCCGCCGTAGGCTATAAGACACAGGAAAAGGCGATTGAAGTAAACAAGGACTTTACGGCGGTGGTGCATTTCCAGATGGAAGAGGAAAGCTTCATGACCGATGAGGTCGTGGTGTCCGCCAACCGCAACGAGGTGAGCCGCAAGGCCGCCCCCGTGGTGGTGAACGTGATGAGCGCCAAGCTCTTTGAGATGGTGAACTCCACCGACCTTGCCAAGACGCTCAACTACCAGTCGGGCCTGCGGGTGGAGAACAACTGCCAGAACTGCGGTTTCCCCCAGGTGCGTATCAACGGTCTGGAAGGCCCGTACTCGCAAATCCTGATAAACAGCCGTCCCGTCATCAGTGCGCTGAGCGGGGTATATGGGCTGGAGCAGATACCGGTGAACATGATCGAGAGGGTAGAGGTGGTACGCGGCGGCGGTTCGGCGCTGTTCGGCGCCAATGCTGTGGGCGGAACTATCAATATCATCACCAAAGACCCCATTAACAACTCCTTCCAGGTGTCGAGTATGTTCTCCAACATGGACGGCAAGTCCTGGGAGCAGTACATGGGCGGGAACGTATCCCTGGTGTCAAAAGACAACTCCTACGGCATCGCCCTCTACGAAAGCTACCGCAACCGCAATCCGTACGACCGTGACGGCGACGGTTTCTCCGAGCTGGGCAAGCTGAATATGAACACCTTCGGCTTCCGCGCCTACTACCGTCCCACGCATTTCAGCCGTATCAACCTGGAGTATCACACCACCAACGAGTTCCGCCGCGGCGGCAACAAGTTCGACCTTCAGCCCCACGAGGCGGACATCACCGAGCAGACCAAGCACATTATCAACAGCGGCGGACTGAGTTACGACCTCTTCTGGCGCGAGTATAAGCATAAAATCTCCTTGTACGGCTCCATCCAGCACACCGACCGCAACAGCTACTACGGCGCACAGAAGGACATGAACGCCTACGGCAAGACGGACGACCTGACGTGGGTGGCAGGCGGCATGTACGTGGGCAACATGAACAACTGCCTTTTCGCCCCCGCCACCTTCACGGGCGGACTGGAGTATCAGAACAACTCCCTGCACGATGTCATGACGGGCTATCACCGCGATATGCAGCAGGATGTGCGCATCGCCAGCGCCTTCGTGCAGAACGAGTGGAAGATGAACGTACTGACCATGCTCGTCGGCGCCCGCCTGGACAAGCACAACCTGATAGACAAACTGATATTCAGTCCCCGCGTCAACCTGCTTTATAAGCCTACCGAGGACTTCCAGGCGCGCCTGACGTACTCCACCGGTTTCCGCGCCCCGCAGGCCTACGATGAAGACCTGCACGTCACCGCAGTAGGCGGCGAAGGCGTGCAAATCAAGCTGGCGGACAACCTGCGTGAGGAGCGTTCCAACAGTTACAGCGGCTCGGTAGACTGGACCGCTCACCTGGGGCACTGGCAGGCAAACATCCTTGTAGAGGGCTTCTATACCGACCTGCGCCACGTATTCGTGCTCGAGGACATTGGCAAAAACGATGTGGGCGATGTAATTAAGGAACGCCGCAACGGCAACGGCGCCCGCGTGTACGGCGCCAACCTCGACGCCAAGATTGCTCACGGCAAGGAAGCGCAGCTCCAGTTGGGCTTTACCGCGCAGCGCAGCCGCTACACCCGCGAGGAAGTCTGGACACAGGTGGACGGCAAGGACCTGACCACCAAGCGCATGCCCCGCACGCCCGACTATTACGGCTACTTCACCTTCTCGTCCGCTCCGCTGAAGAATTTCGACTTCTCCCTCTCCGGCACGTATACGGGCAAGATGATTGTACCGCACTATGCCGGATACATCGCGGAAGACCGCATGGAGACCACGCCCCAGTTCTTCGACCTCAACCTGAAGCTGAACTATACCTTCGTGCTGCACGACCATATCAAGTTCCAACTGAACACCGGTGTGCAGAATATATTCAACAGCTTCCAGAAAGACTTGGATAAGGGCGAGTTCCGCGATGCCGGTTATTTCTACGGTCCCACGCAGCCGCGTACGTTCTTCATCGGCTTTAAAATAATGAATTAGGATAACATTCACGATTTTTAAACCAATAATTCCGTGAATAATCCTATATTTGCCGGCAAAGCGCATGAATAATGAATACAAAACAGATACGCAACGTTGATATCTCCGGTATACAACACCTGCCCATGATTGACTTTATCGGCAATGATTTCGCTATTTTCGATGATATAAGGGACATCCCTTTCACGCCATATCCTACGCGTCTGAACGCTGCCTGCTTTGCCGTCTGCCGGAAAGGCTGGTGCAAGCTGAATATCAACTTGCGGGATTATGAAATGCGTGAAGGGATGCTTTGCATCATCCTGCCCGAGCAGATTGTGCAGCAGGGCGAGCGTTCCGATGATTTTTCAGGCAGCTTCATAGCCGTGTCCCGCGACTTCATGGACCTGGTGATACCCACGATGCAGCAACTGTTTCCCATGTTCTTCATGATAAAGGAGCGGCCTTGCATCGCTGTCACTGCCAACGAGTTGCAGGCGTTCGAGGAATATCACTCTTTCCTGTGGAGCAAGGTGAAGCTGAAGGACAATCCCTACCGCAAGGAGATTACGCAGGGATTGCTGATGGCGCTGTGCTACGAGATATACGACATCTATCAGGGACATGCCGTGAAGGAGCGCACTCCCAAAAGCCGCAAGGAAGATTTGTTCGAACGCTTCATCCGGTACGTGTACGAGTTTTACAAAGAGGAGAGGAGCGTGTCCTTTTACGCAGACAAGATGTTCCTTACGCCCAAGCACCTCTCTACCATGGTGAAAGAGGTGAGCGGAAAGACGGCGGGCGAGTGGATTGACAGCCTCGTGATTCTGGAAGCGAAAGCCATGCTGAAATCATCCGAGCAGAGCATTCAGGAGATAGCCGACGAGCTGCACTTTGCCAATCAGTCTTTCTTCGGCAAATACTTCAAGCATCACACCGGCTTTTCGCCCAAGGAATACCGGAAACAGTAATATCCGGCAACCTCCCGGTTCCGGCAAGCAAATAAAAAACCGGACAGCTACGGCAGGAATCTTTTCCTGTGCTCCGTGTGCTGCCCGGTATTTTTTTAGTGTACCCTAAAAAACTAACCTTTCTCTTTCAAAAACTAATTTACTCTATCGTTTTCTAAATGACGTTGCAAATTTAAAGAGTTATTTTAAGGTACTGTTTGATATATATCAAAAAAGGATTATTTCCTGAACCGGCTCCAGAAACCGCCTCTCTTTTGTTGCGGAGTTTTATCGGTATCGCGATACAGCTCCTCATACGTCAGCTTCTCCTGAACCATGCGGTAGATGTCTCCCCAGTCGGGCAGGCCGCCCAGGTTGCGGTCGTCAATGAAGAGGTCCGCTTTCACCTTGCGCGAGAAGCCGTGATGGGCGGCATCCTCTTCGGGATAGTCCCGGTTGACGGCATAAAACTCCACGCCCCGTTCCCTGCACCATTCCACGGCCTCGTCCAGCAGCTTTCCTTCACGTACGGTCCACAGTATCAGGCGGTGGCGGTCTTTGATCAGCATCTTCAGCGTATCGGTGGCAAAAGGGATTTCGTTCCCTATTTTAGGGTAACGGTGCTCTACGATTGTGCCGTCAAAATCAATGGCGATAGTCATGATGCTTATGTGTTACTTTAAAAACGGTAACTTGTTCCTATGGAAGCTCCTAAGACAAACGTATATTCTCCGCTTGTGTAGGTACGTGCCGAAGGAGTAATCTTGCCGTTATAACCTCTCAGATACTCTTCCGCAAAGATGTTCCAACGGTCGTTCAGCTTGAAGCTCTGTTGCAGACCGCCCTGGATGCCGAAGTAATTCTTGTCTTCCATTTCGTGGTGCGTATAGACGATACCGGCAAAGGCGTTGAGGTCGAATATGCGGTTTTCGCTATAATTGCCTATCATGTTGGTAAGGTTCAGCATGTAGTCGGCGGTGACAGACAGCGGATACACACCCCCGTGCTGATAAGCATACCGCCCAATCTCGATGCTTCCTCTTACGGCAGACAGCGGCGTGTACTGGCGTCCCACACCCAGGCTTATCTGTTGTCCCAGCATATCGGGAATATCCTTCATCTTCACACCTGCGGTGCGCATGGGGAAGTTGGTTCCCACGGTGGCATACGCAAAGTTATAAGGCTGGAAGAAGCCGCGTTTGGCATCGAAGTCGGCCTTTCTTCTACGGTACTGCACACCGAACATCACGCCTACATTCTGCATGTGTCTGTCCTGTGTGATGCCGCTCTTGAACGGTTGCGTATAGAAGCTCTTGCTGTATCGCGCCTCACCCGTGATACCGATTTGGTCTGACAGGAAATATACCAGTTGCATAGACCCCGTAGGACCGTGGAATGTACGAAGCTTCTTGGCATAGTCGCTGCTTCTGTGCGCCAGTGCTCCGAATTCGTAGCCGGCGGAAAGGTTCACTTCCAGTCTCGGGTCTTCCACACTCGGCGAAATCAGCGTATTCAGGTTCACCAGCACTTCCGCTCTGCCGCCTCCATACACTTCCTCGCTCTTGAAGTTGTCCGAATTGAACGTATAGTGGAAGCCGCCGAAGCCGCTGATGCGCCATCCCAGCGGCATGAACCATTTACCTATCGCCAGTGAAGCGGCAGGACCCAACGGTTGCAGCGCCGGCAGATTGTTGCGCACGGGCTTTCTGAAATCGCCCTGCGTACCGATAGCCGCTTCTATGAACATATTATCGCCCATATCTTCCGATTTCATCCTAATGGGAAGACCGGTAAAGCGGTAGGTCAGTCCGGTGTACACGCCATATCCCACGTCATACCGTTTGGGGCAGTCCGCACCGTCTATTCCGTCGGTATAGAGATATAGTTTGGGTTCCACATACCAGTCCCAGTTTCTCGACAGATGATAGCGTGCCTGCAAGCCGCCGTGCACTCCGCCGGCTATTTTGGCATCCATACCGTCGCGCTTGCTCACATAGCCGCCTATACCCAATACGGTATACAGGCTGATGTGTGCGCCGCTTTTGTACCCGCCGATATAATCGGACAGGTTGAACAGGTGGTCCAGCTCGATGCCGCCCTGTTTCAGCTCGTCGTTGAAGCCGCCCAACAGAGACACCCGGTAGGAGTTGAATGAACTTACATCCTTAGTCAGGGCAATACCGCCGTTGAACCATGCCGGCAGTGAAGAACTGCCCCTCAGCTTGTTCACACCGCCCATTACCGACAGGGAGAAATTCTTGCCCGGCTGGCTGTTGTTCACTTCTCTTCCCTGCGGGATATACCGTTTCTGCAATACATAGTCCATTGCATTGAAAGGCCTTTCGGTGCTGTCCTTCTTCAGGCTGTCGTCCTGCGCATGGAGCATTTCCGGCATTGCCGTACATGTGCAGATGCACAGTGCCGGAATCATATATTTCAATTTCATTTTCAATCCTTATTATGGTTATAGGTTAGACATATCCATAGCTGCCTGTATGATATCCTCGTTAAATTCACCGTCGTTCTGTGCGGTAGCCACGAAGCTCTTGTCGCGTTTGAAACATTCGGACAGGGCAATCACCGTATTCATGAACTCTATCTCACCCTCTCTGGCAGACAAGGTGGCTTTGAAGTACCAGGTCAGTGCGCTGTCCTGCGGCAGTTTGGCAAGCGAAGCCTTGGCGGCAGCGTTGCCGGCGCGGTTATCCAGCGCCATGTACATCACCACTTCGTTCTGGGGCGATGAAGCCTTGATGGTTTCAAAAGTCTTGTGTGCACGTTCTTTCTCTTCCGGAGTCGTTCCGCCCTGGAAGTAGCCGCCCAAAGCCCATGTATAGGCTTTCAGCAGGTCGAATTTGCTGTCCTCCGGCAGAATCTTCACCAATACGCTGGCGTGCTCGAAGTCTCCCTTCTTGATGTACATGCACAGTTGGTTGGTCACCACTTCCAGCCGGTTCACGATTTCCGTACGGCTTCCATCGGCATTCATGCGCGAATAGTCGGTGGAGTGGATGCTCAGGTCTATCAGCGGTTCCAGTATGGAAGTATCCACGGTATCCCTCTCCAGGTAAGAAGCCGCCAGGTTGTTGCCGGCAAGCGCCCACGGATGCTTTTGTTCCAGTGATTCCTCGTAGGCACGGCGGTACAGAGCTTCCAGTTCCTTTTCATCGGTTATCAGTTGGAACAGCTTCCAGTACTCATAACGTGTGTAGCTGCCTTTCAGCCCTTTTTCCCTGTATTGTGCCATGACTTCCTCATCATTCGGTTCGCGGTATATCTCGTAGAGGCAGTTATAATTCACCACGCGGAGCTCGTCCAGATAAGGCACGATGACGGTAGAGTACCAGTCGAGTTGTTTCAGCGCTCTGCCCTGCGCTCCGATATCCTTATGCTTTGCCAGAATTTCTTTCACCTTGCCTGCTTCCGTGCTTTTGCCGTCACGTTCCAGCAGTTTCACCACTTCTTCCCACGGAGCCACTTCGGCATGCGGGTTGCGGTAAACGCGCTCCAGGGTATATTGGGGCAATATGGAGGTAATCTCCTGTTCAATCTTGCGCATACGTCTTTCGGCAAGGTTCAGGTTACTGTTGTAATGACCGTCCGGAGAAGCCGTACCTATTACGTGGAACTCCTTCAATACCGTACCCGGAGATTCGGCTATCTCTTTCAGCTTGTTTCTCAGCATGGCAAGGCTTTGCGCATTTTCGGGTGTGTCCGTCAGTTGGTCGGAGTTGATGAGGAAAGACAGTTGTATCTTGTCCGACGTATTTCTTTTCTCTATCTGTGCCCTTTCCTTGTGCTGCAACGGATCCATCTGCTCCGAGAAGAGGTTGTATTGCAGGAACTTCATCGGGCGTTTGGTCTGGCACGTATTGATTTGGTACGTTCTGGAGTTCGATGCGCTGTAATCTTCCAGGTTCACGATGGCAAAGCAACTGTAGTTCCGGTTGGGGTCGGGCACGATGATGGTATCCGTCCAGTCCAGGTTCATGGCCCTTGTAGTCAGCGCCTCCGCTTTGATGTACGGACGCAGCGGGTCGCGGTCCATGTCATAGCCCATTTTGCGTTCCTGCGTCAGGGCATATTCCTTGCCGTCGTATACGGACGGGCGTGCAAAGGTTACCGTATCGTTCGTTTCGCAGTCCAGTACGTACGGCTGTATAATCAGTCGCGAGAAGCGGTTGCCGAAGTAAGGAGGCAGTTTGAAGGTATTGTACGGAATCAGCATGTTTCCGATCATCTTCGGCGCTTTCGGTTCCGGTTTCAGAACCAGCCGCATGGCGGTTACGGTCACACTCTCCAGCATCACTCCCTCGTCGATGCTCACATCTATTTTCATCTGATGTCTCACTTCCTTCAATACCGAGGGCGAGAGTCCCACTTTGAAAATCAGCGCACCGTTGTCCGGAACCAGTATTTCATAATACCCGTTCTCGTCGGTGGTTGTTTTCCCTTCCTGGTCCAGCAGCAATGTTTTTTCCTGGTCGTTGCTGTCCAGTATCTTCTTCATATCCTCGCCCACGGCTACGGTCTTGGCGGCATACACATCCACCGTCACGTCCGAGAAAGGCACTTTCCGGTTTTCGGCAATGTTATATACGGTACCCGATACCTTCACCATTTTCTGCGCCAGGGCAGTGCCGGTACCGCATCCCGCCACAACCAGAAGCAGGATCCATATTTTCAATCTTTCAGTAATCATTCTCCGTATTATTTAAAAATGTAAGTACACGAAATTCCCAGTCCCATGGGCATCACCTTGTGTCCGGTGGTGTTGTAGTCTCCCGGTGCGGGCAATCCCTTCTCGTAGCGTTTCTCCCTGTACCACATCAGTGATATTCCGGCGCTGAATTCTATGTTGAAGCGTTTGCCCAGCGGCAGTACATATCCGTACACCATTCCCGGGCCTACGGCATCGCCGAAGTGGTGTGTATCCGAGAATGTGGCGTCATACCTCATGCCCTGTATGCCCAGACCTATGAAGCTCTGCACCATTGCCCGTCCGCTCACCCAGTATCTCACTTGCGCTTCCGCACCTTTGATGCTGCAATCCAGCGGGTTCTGGTCAAGGCTGTAGAAAGCTCCCGCCATAACGCTGGTCCGGTTCGATGTCACCAGTTCCAGCGAGAAATTCGGAGTCAGGTTTCCCCAAAGCAGTGCGTTTGTTCTTCCGGCAATGAGCTGTGCCTGCGCATTACTTGCCGTGCATGCCAGTACAGCTATCACTATCAGCCTCGCCCATATACTTTTCTTTTTACAATCTTTTGTCATACGAATCTCTTATTTTTGTCTCTGACTGTACTTGTTTCTGATAGAGCTGAAGCGGTACACGAATCCTACGCGTATATCGCTCACTACGGGGTAGGGCAGGAAATGCCTGTCTCTGCTCTTTGTACGTATCAGGTGGTTATCTTCATATTTATATTTGTCATATTCGGCATAGGCTGCTCCCACGCTCAGACCCAGGTCCAGGTCTATTGCGCCCTGTTTGCATTTGTATACGGGCAGCTGCCATCCGCCGGTCAGTCCGGCATGGAACATATCGCCGGCGATGCCTTTGCCCCATGCTCCGGCAAACTTGCTGTATCCGGCATAGAAGCCCCAGTAGTAGGTACGCCAGAACTTGGGTATTCTGGACTGTCCCGTCTTTACGGTAAAGGAAGGTTTGGCATATCTTTTCACTTCCAGTCTGTAATCGTTGATTTTCATCTGTATGCGTTCGTTCATACTGATTTTGGCATTGCCGTTCCATTTGGCGCCTATGCCCACTACCCACCGGTTGTCGGTAGAACTTGAAAGGTCAAATTCCACTTTGGCATTCGGCAACAGCAACAGCCAGTCCATTGCATTGGTTTCAAACGCCCACCGTTCTTTGGGCGAAATCTTTTCGGAGGTTTTCTGTTGGGCGTATGCTCGGACGCTTATCGCGCCCAGCATAGCCAGAAACAGAAACAGTACCTTTGTCCTATTTGTCATCAGTTGTCAATGTTTAGTTCTATATTCTGTATATCAGAAGTTGTAGGTCAGTCCGGCAGTCAGTGCGGCTGCACCTTCCCCTTTCTTTCCGCTGGCGCATCCGTCCAGCTTGTCTCCTACGAGATTACCTTTTAGCTCGACATTGATGTCCAGATGTTCCGATACCTTAAAGCGGTTCAGTACACCTACGGTAAGTACTCCTGTGGTGGTATTCAGTCCGGGGGCGTTGGCCACACCGCCGCCCACCAGCGGAATGAGGCTGTATGTACGTTCTTCGTCCACACCGCACCACCAGTTCAGCACGTCCACCATGATGTCGGCATGATACATCATGAAATTCCACGATTCGCTGCTTCCGTTCATGGCTTCGCCCGAAGCGTGCATTCCGCTTATCTGCAATCTGGCGCCTAATACGGGAGTAATCCATTTACCGCCGCTTACGTCGCCCGTAATGGAAATGCGGTTTCCGAATTTCGTGTGCATGTCATAATCGCCTACGTATACTCCGGCTCCTACCGAACCGCTTACAAACCATTTCTTATTGGCCGGATAGGCCTCCATTTTGCCTTGTGCGGCAACGGTAGTCCCTGCCGAAGCAAGAACTACCGCTGCCAATATCCAAGGTCTTAGACTAAAAAAATGTTTCATTATTTCGAAGTAATTGTTATTCTGCCATTTGGGCTTTCAGGTACAGTTTTTTTGCGAACTTCATATCATGTTCCACCATGATTCTTACAAGTTCCGGGAAACTGGTCTTTGTCGGGTTCCAACCCAGCAGCGTCTTGGCTTTAGTCGGGTCACCCAACAGTTGTTCCACTTCGCAGGGACGGAAATATTTCGGATCCACTTCCACCACAGCCTTTCCGGTTTTCACGTCAATACCCTTCTCGTTCACGCCTTCGCCTTCCCAGCGCAGTTCTATGCCGGCTTCCTTAAAGGCAAGTGTGGCAAACTCGCGTACGGTGTGCATCTCTCCGGTGGCAATCACGAAATCTTCCGGTTTGTCGTGTTGCAGGATAAGCCACATACATTCCACATAGTCTTTGGCATATCCCCAGTCGCGGCGTGCGTCCAGATTACCCAGATACAGCTTGTCCTGGAATCCTTGTGCAATGCGTGCGGCAGCCAATGTAATCTTGCGGGTAACGAAAGTCTCGCCGCGGCGTTCGCTCTCATGGTTAAAGAGGATACCGTTCACGGCATACATGTCATAGCTTTCGCGGTAGTTCTTCGTAATCCAGAAACCATACTGTTTGGCTACGCCATACGGGCTACGCGGATAGAACGGAGTCGTTTCCTTCTGCGGCACTTCCTGCACCTTACCGAACAGTTCCGAGGTAGATGCCTGATAAATTCTTGTCTTCTTCTCCATGCCCAAAATGCGCACGGCTTCCAGCATACGCAGTGTACCTACCGCGTCGGCTTCCGCCGTATATTCGGGTACGTCGAACGAAACTTTCACGTGGCTCTGTGCGGCAAGGTTATAAATTTCATCCGGCTGCACCTGCTGTATGATGCGGATGAGCGAGCTGCTATCCGTCATATCTCCATAGTGCAGGTTCACCAGGCGGTCTTTCTTCATGTCGCGTACCCATTCATCCAGGTACAGATGTTCGATACGTCCGGTATTGAACGAAGATGAACGGCGCAATATACCGTGAACTTCATAACCTTTGTCAATCAAAAATTCTGCGAGGAACGAACCGTCCTGTCCGGTGATACCGGAGATTAATGCTACTTTTTTCATTTTGTGTATAAATTAATTAATTTGATATTTTTTCTTTTAATAAGTGTCCCAGAAAGATGGTATTGCCTATGATATATCTTTTCCACATTCTCTTGGGTTCCTTTATGAGCCGGTAAAGCCATTCAAGACTGTGTTCCTGCCACCATAAGGGGGCACGCTGTATATTTCCTGCAAAAAAGTCGAACACAGCGCCGATGGTGCCGATCGGACCTTTTACATCCAGCTCTTTCAGATGTGCGTATGCCCACTTTTCCTGTTTGGGGGCAGTCATTCCCACCCATAGCAAATCGGGCGTTACACGGTTCACCGCTTCTATCATCCGGCGGTTATCCTCTTCGGAAAATTCCGCTTTATAGGGTGGGGAATAGGTCTCTATCCGGATATTGGGATACAACCCGGCGGCTTTGGCTTTTATTTTCTGTAAAGTACCTTCGCTGCTACCTAAGAAGAAGCAAGTACCGCCTTTCGCGTTCAGTTTTTTCATTTCGTACTGAAACAGGTCCCATCCGGCAATGCGCTCTATCTTCTCATGCCGCAGCAGTTTGAATGCCAGTACGATGCTCGCTCCGTCCGGAATCAGCGCATCGCCTTTCAGCAGCGCTTCGGCAAAAGCAGCGTCTTTCCGTGCGGTATTGTAAGAATGTGCATTAATGGTGTTAATCAGCAGTTTGCCTTCCGGCAATGTGTCAAGTTCACCCGGGTGTCCCAGCAGTGAAATAGTTTTCAGTCTCAACATGTATGATAAGGAATATTTGCCGTAGAGTACGCTACGCTACTGCCTGTCACATAAGCGATTGTTACGGACAGGCAGATACTATAAGGAATGTTTCTCCGGCAAAATTAAGTCAAATGTATTTGATAGCCAAGAAAAAAATGAAAAATGTATAAATTTATCATCTTTTTCCTGGCTTTTCTCAATCTGTCCGGTGATTGATGCAGATACCTTTCAGGTACCATTCGTACAACCGATGTATACCTTCGTCTATCTCCACCTTATGATGCCATCCCAGGTTGTGCAGTTTGGTTACATCCGTCAGCTTGCGCAGCGTGCCGTCCGGTTTGCTTGCATCCCATCTCAGTTCGCCCTTGAAGCCGATTTCCGCCATGATTTTTTCCGACACTTCCCTGATGCTGAGTTCCTTTCCGGTTCCCACGTTGATGTGGCAGTTGCGTATCTCTTTCGAACCTGCCGCATACGTATCCTTGAAGTCCACGTTCAGCAACACATGTACGCTGGCATCCGCCATTTCTTCGCTCCAGAGGAATTCGCGCAGCGGCTTGCCCGTGCCCCACAGCGTAACGGCTTCCGGCGTAATTCCGAATTTTGCCAGCTTTGCCAGTATCTCCTCATCGGTGCAGCTTCCGTTCACACCCTCTACCGGGCGCAGGTCTATATCCTTGCGTACGGCATCCCAGTTGCCTTCGTTCAGGCATTTGGCAAGGTAAATCTTACGTATCATGGCGGGCAGCACATGGCTGTTCTCCAGGTGGAAGTTATCGTTGGGTCCATACAGGTTGGTAGGCATCACCGCTATGTAGTTCGTGCCGTATTGCAGGTTGAAGCTTTCGCACATTTTCAGTCCGGCAATCTTGGCAATGGCATACGGTTCGTTGGTATATTCCAACGGCGATGTCAGCAGCACTTCCTCTTTCATCGGCTGCGGAGCTTCACGCGGATAGATGCAGGTACTGCCCAGGAAGAGCAGCTTCTTCACTCCGTGTCTGAAGCTTTCACCAATCACATTCTGCTGTATCTGTAAGTTTCGGTAGATGAAGTCCGCCCTATATTGCAGATTGGCCATGATGCCGCCCACGTGGGCGGCAGCCAATACCACGGCATCCGGTTTCTCTTCATCGAAGAATTTCTTTACAGCAACTCCATCCAACAGGTCCAACTCCTTGTGGGAGCGGCCTGTCAGATTAGTATATCCTCTTTGCAGCAGGTTGTTCCAGATGGCGGAACCCACCAGTCCGTGATGGCCTGCTACAAAAATCTTAGCGTCTTTTTCCAACATAATTTATCAGGTATGATTATTCTTTATCTTTTTCTTTCACTTCGCCGCGGCGTGCCTTTTCGGTGTAGCGCAGTTCCTTTTCAATGGTCATATCCTTGCCCAGACCATAGGTATGCAGTCTTTCTGGTTCTATACCCACCTTCACGAGGAACTTCTTCAAGGCTTCGGCACGTTTCAGCGTCACTTTCTTGTTTATGGCTTCTCCGCCCGTATGGTCGGCATAGCCGCAGATGTCAATCTGTACTTCCGGATTCTCTTTCAGTGTTTTGGCAATGGTGAAGAGTTCGCGTGCATACTTGTCCGTATCCAGTTTCCACTTTCCGCGTTCAAAGTATACGGCGGGCAAGTCTTTCGGGAAACCTTTGCATACCACTACTTCCGGAGATTTTTCAAGCACTTTCTGTTCGATGTAGATAGTATCGTGCACCACTTTCGTAACGGTCTTTGTAGCGCGCTTCCACATAGGCAGATAGCCCGGAGCGTACATGATGTTGTCTTTCTTTCCGCTCTTTCCATTGCCTATTTTCCATACCAGACCCACTTGTGCGGTAAACATCGTATTTCTCTTGCAGTTGCAGATAGTTTTGATGCCGTCAAATTTGTTGTTGTTAATCCACATCATGCCGCCTTTCAACTGGGCGTCCAAATGTTTGTTGATGCGGTAACGCAATGCTACATCTCCGCCCAATCCCAAATTGACTTTATTGCTCAGCTTATCTGCAAACCGGTTTCCACTGCCTTTTTCTTCCACTTCGGTTGAGAATTTCTGCATGTATATACCCGGAGCTACCAGTAATGCCCATCGGCGATTGCCATCGCTGCGTCGGAACAGGTTAAACATATTCACTTCAAAATTCAGTCCGAAGTTCCACATCCTGATGTCACTGCGCAGCTCTTTGTAGTATTTGGCTCCTTCCGGAAAATCTACATTGTAATAGGTTTCCGCATTCGGCATGAGGATGAAGTCGTCTTCATAATCTCGCGAACCGGCTTTGTTGGCGGCATAGTCCACAGACAGCCGTATACCGAACAACGGATTGAACTGGTATCCGCCTTGCAGTCCTACCATTCCGCCCCAATAACCGTTACCTTTGGTTACGGAACGGAAGTCTCCTGCAAAAAACGGAACACCGCCGTTAATACCTATGCTCCACCGTGAGTAATCATTGTACAAAGCTTTTTTGCTGGGATAATCCTTCCAGGGATCATCCACTTTTATTGTTTCTTGAGCCGAAGCATTCATGCCGGATAAGAATATAAGGCATGAAGCGGCTGCTATATTCTGTAACAATTTCATAATACTGTACTTTTTAAGTGATTGGATCGGTTATTTCTTTAACAGTTCAATGCAGACGTATGCCGGTTTTCCGTAGAAATATCCGTTTTCACTGGCTTGCAGTCGCACTACTACTTTGTAACCTTCGATGGAAGTAACATTCACACCCGGATTCAGATGTTGTTTCATAAATATTTTTCCGTCAGTGGTTACTCCTATATGACTGTCCATGTGGCTTACCGCAGTTCCTTTTTTATCATACGCCATTATATAAGAGTATATTACATTCAGTTTTTTTGTTCCGTCATCTTTCGGGCTGGCTTTTACATCTTCACCTTCCAAAACAGGTTGTGTGCCTATTATCTCCACAAGATTATTTCCTAAGTCCTCTATATCGGCAAGAATATTGCGTTTATAGATATCCGTATCGTCAAAGTCGCTTAAGTCTAATCCGGTAGCAACATTTACTGGAATATTCTCTTGGAAAAAGTCATAATCTTTATTTCCGTCCACAACATCGTTGGGAGAGAAGCGAACTCCGCAGTATCCGCTCTGACTGCAGTTTCCGTTTTCTGCGTTTTTGTTAAATACAACAGCAACCTGACATGCTAAATCTTTGGCAACAGAACTCGGCAATCCTTCCACTTCTGTGGCAAAAGCTGTTACAGTCAATGTTGCTTCATCATATTTTTCTACTTTTTCTACGGTAAACTCCGGACCAGCTTCCGCACTTCGTGTCACGGGAGTCACTTTGCGACTATCAATAGAAATGGCATCCTTTTGTTCTATCATTTCATCTATTACTGATGCTGGCATCACTTTTACATTGATTTTCAAGGTATACTTGCTGCCATCCTGTTTCAGAAGAACGCTTTGGTTGTTGAAGTCTGGAATAATATCCATCTTTTTGATGCGATTGGCAAGTTCATCGATCTGTTCCTGCAATTTATCAATCTGACTTTGCAAATTATCAATCTGACTTTGCAAATTATCGATTTTGCTACTCAAATTTTTTTCCACTTCATTAAGCAGTCCCTGGAATTTGTTTTCCAGTTCTGTCAGCTTTTCAGCCAGTTCCTCGTCGGTAATGCCCTGATTGCCGGTTAGGTTATCTATCTGCTCTTGCAGTTCTTTTATTTTATCGTTCAAGTCATTAATCTTGTTTTGCAGTTCGGCTTTGGCGGTTTCCAATGCTTCTCTCAGTTCTTTCAACTGAGCTTCGCAATCGACATCGCAACCGCCCCCATTGTTTCCGTTCTGTAAATCCTCTATTTGCTTTTCGATAGTGGTAACCCTTTCTTCAAGACTGGTTATCTGCTCCTTAAGTTCGGTGTAACTGTTTTCTCCCGCTTTCAGTTGGTTACGGATGATTTCCAATTGACCGTCATAATCTTTTTGGCAGCTGGTCATTAAAAAACAGCTGCTTCCTGTTAATAGTAGCATGACTATAAACAGAAACATTTTTGAATTTCTTTTCATAACTAATTTTGTTTTAGGGTAAAACGTTTAATATTTTGTTCTTCTTTCAAGCTACATACCAGCAGTGCACCGTTCCGTTCGGCAATGATATAGCCGTCCAGTCCTTCCACTACCACTTGTTTCTCTCCGGCAGTGTGCACAATACAGTTGTGGCAGTTGTGCAGGCTGATGTCATTCCCCACACCTGCATTTCCGTGTTCGTCCTGTGGCAGCAGGGTTCTTAGCGAACCCCAGCTGCCCAAATCACTCCAGCCGAATTCGGCAGGCAGTGTATAGATGCTTTCCGCTTTTTCCATTACAGCGTAGTCTATGGATATTTTTTCACAGGTGGGGAAGAGTCTTTCTACAGTGTCAGCCTCTTGTGCTGTGTAGAAATCCCGGCTCATTTCGTCCATAATAGCAGCCAGGTCCGGAGTAAACTTGCGTATGGCATCGGTTATGGTATTTACATTCCACACAAAAATGCCGGCATTCCAAAAGTAGCTGCCGTGGGCAACGTATTCTTTGGCAGTTTCTACATCCGGCTTTTCTTTGAAAGCGTCTACCTTGTATATTTCAGTACCGTTAATCTGTTCCGCAGCCTGTATATATCCGTATCCGGTTTCCGGACGGCTGGGTTTGATGCCTATCGTTACAATGGAATTGTTTGTGGCGGTAAAATCGAGTGCACAGCGCATTACCCGTTGAAACTCACAGGTGTTTATCACCAGCGCGTCCGACGGAGTTACTACGATATTTGCCTGCGGATGCTGTTTCTTTATTTTCCAGCAGGCATAGGCAATGCAGGGTGCCGTATTGCGGGCAGTCGGTTCTGCCAGGATGTTGCATTCGGGCAAATCGGGCAGCTGTTCTTTTACAATATCCGTATATTTCTCGCTGGTCACTACCCAAAAGTTTTCCATTGGGCATAGTGGTGAAAATCGCTCTACGGTAAGTTGTATCAGTGACTTGCCGCATCCCATTACATCAATAAACTGTTTGGGATATTCAGGTGTACTCATCGGCCAGAATCGGCTTCCGATGCCACCAGCCATGATCACAATATGATTTTCCATCTCTTTTTAATAGTAAATTTTGATAATGTATGTTTATATCAATGAATAGCACAACCTATGGTTATGATTTCAATGTCCGTAATTGCTTTTAAAGAATGCAGGGTATTGGCAGGTATGCTGATAAAGTCTCCACTGCTGCATGTTATCTGTTCCTTGCCAACTGTCATACTTGCATCTCCTTTTTGAAACAGGAAGAATTCTTCCATGGTGGGGTGTAGGTGCTCTGCTGCTGCTTCTCCGGCTTTTAACCGGGTTACGGCAATTTGGGTGAGGGGAGTGGATGTTTCCTGACTGTTGAGTAATACCCGTTTCTCACCGATACCATGGGTGGTGGAAATAGGAATGATATCAATAATCTTTTTTTTCATTAACTTATCCTATCATCTTATTATATGAGCTTCGTATAGAGAGTTTCAATTTCTTTATTAATGGTTTTTATATTAAATGTAGTATTAGCCAAATGAATAGATTCCTGCGAAAGTCTATCACGTAGGTCTTTATCACGGATAAGTCTTTCTATTTGTGTTGCTAAACTGTCAATATCTCCAGGAGAAAAGAGTAATAAATTACTTCCTTCTTTGGCTATATCGGGTATTCCTCCTACTGGGGTTGTAATAACAGGAAGCCCATAACTCCAAGCATCTAATACTGCCATAGGAAACCCTTCTGCATAACTCGGAAGACAGAATATACTGGCTTCTTTAAAGGCTTTATCTTTTGCAGAACCATTTATCCAACCGAGGAAAATTGTTTGTCTTTCAATGCCAAGTTCTTGGGCTAAAGTTTTTCCTTTTTCAATTTCTCCATTACCGGCAAATACTATTTGCCAATCTGGATATAAAGAAGATATTTGAGCGAAAGCTTTTATCATATCTGCATATCCTTTGCGAGCATTTACGGTTCCGGCATAAAGTATTTGTTTTTTCTTTTGATATTTGTTGCTAAGCATTTCAGTGGTACATGGATTATAAATCACTTGTACTTTATTTCCTAATTGAAAAACTTGATTGACATTGTTTTTCCACATTTCTGATAAAACAACGACAACATCTGCTTTATTGAATAGATAGTGATAAATCTTTTGATATTTACTATTGATAGTAGTTTCTGGTGAAAAGGCATGAAAATGTACTATTACTTTTTTTCTCCAAAGTTTAGCCCACCACATAAATGCACATTTTCTTAAAGCAGAGGGAGGCTCACTCGTATGTATATGCACTAAATTGCAAAATGGTAAAAAGCACAAAAAAACAGCATATCCTTTTATAAAGTACCATAATTTGTATATACTGTTTTTATCGATATGTGTTTCGATCCACTTACAATGAAATTTTTTCCATTGTTCACCTGTCTTGTGTGCTTTTATTACAGATGTGATACCACCTCGTGTTTTTTGTGAAGTTGCTATAACTAGTACTTTCTTTTTTTTATTCTTTGTTTTCATCTTTTATTTTGATAATTCAAACAGAGCTTTAGTGGACATTGGAAACTGGAAAGGTAAAAATACTTTCTTAAATTTCTGTACTTTCAGCTTGCAGTCTATTAATATTTTATTTATATAGTTCTTATAAATTTAAGAACTAAATGTGGTAGCAATATTATTTAATAAAAAATGCAAATATTACTATTTTTACCTTGAACAGTTATTTGCGGTGAGAAAATATGAAAATACACGGTGGCTTTCTTTTATGTTTTGGAAAATCCCGTATAAATTATAATTTGTGTTTATAGCATTGTTCCAATTTTTCCATTGTTAAACGTTCCTTTATAGGATATAATGTATTTTCATGTTGTAAAATTTGCTCTTTATTAAATCTGTATTTTAATATTTTAGCAGGCACCCCCCCCACTATGGAATAAGGAGGACATGATTTGGTAACTACAGCACCAGCTGCAATCACAGCACCTCGCCCAATAGTTACACCTTTTAAAATGGTTACATTTGCTCCACACCATACATCATCTTCAATCACTACCGGGGCATCATTTTGGGGAAGCTTTTCATTACAATCCATAATATACTTTCCAATAATATCTATTCGATGGTCACCTGTGATGATAGTTGGATTAGGACCGAATATCACTTTTTTGCCAATAGTCAGTGGGGCTTCCGTACAATAAAAAACACTTCCTTTGGGTATACTGCTACCATCACCAATGCTCAGATTCCAAAGTCCTTTAAAATCACTACATGTTGGTCGAAGATATACATTCTTGCCACAATACTTCATGCTTAGTTTATAGAATGGTGACCATAATTTATCCCACAGGTAAGAAAAGGAGAGACTTAGTTTTACTCCATACTTCGTAATATTTTTTAGCATATCAAATTGAAAAAAAGTTGTGTTCTATTTTTAGTTAATATAGGTATATAATATCTTTTATTTTTAAGATATTGTATACCTATAAAGCTGCACTGTAGTTTAAATCACTATGTATTGTAATAATTCCTATTTTTTTCTTTGTGTCTATGAGTTATTTGTTATTTTATTGAATAATTCTATCCATTTATGCATGATGGCTTCTTGAGAATATCTTGCAGATAACAATTTGGCTTTATTACCCATTTTTTTCCTTAAAGATTTGTCTTCAATAAGTCGGTTTATTCCTTTTATAAATGCTTCAGAGTTACCATCTTTTATCAGAAAACCGTTTTCTCCATCAATGATTATATCTTTCGGACCACATTTAAAATCATAACACACAGTTGGAAGTCCCAGTTCTATCGCTTCTAATAGCACCATAGGTAATCCTTCGTAGGCGGATGTCATAACAAAGATCGATGAATTCAAATACTCTTTTTTGATATTTTGGTTAGGTTGATGTATTGTAATACTTTCATTTAAATCCAATTCAGTAATGAGTTTTTTCAATTTGTGTTCATCTTGTCCTTGTCCGAAGATATTAAGTTTCCAATCAGGATGCTTATCGTGAACTTCTTTCCAAAGTATAATCAATCTGTCAAATCTCTTTTGTCCATCTAATCTTCCAACTGCTATCACTGTTTTATTTTCGAGTGATGCTTGTTCATTTGTTTTAAATGGCAGAATATTAGATATACATTTTACTGTAGAAATCTGCTTTTGCCAATCTGCTTTGTCTTCTTCTGTAAGTACCACAAATTGGTCATATTTAGGTATGATGATATGTTCTTCTTGCCAGCATTTAAAATAATATGCCAGTTTTGTTAGTAATGAAAAGCCGAATGCTTTAGCTGCTTTGCATTTGTGACCTTTACAAAAATGAAATTCTAGTATTTTTTTGCTTCCATCATTTATGTCAGGTAAAAATGCGGCTTCGTGAGTGAATGTACTTATAGTAATATCAGGGTTTATTTTAGCCAATATTTTAGATAGCTGTTGCTTATGATAATGAGATAGTTTAATTTTTTTTACTATCCGTTTCCAAATAGGATATTTTAGCGTAGAATCATAATCAATATTCAAATCTACAAATTTGATTTTTTTTGAAAATGGATAATATGGTGGCTTGGCTTGCTGACAAGCCGTAATGATAAACACTTCATATTGGCAAACTTCTACTAGATAATTGGCTTTGATTGAAACTATACGTTCAATGCCTCCTGGTCTATATACTTGTGGCAGACAATATACAATTCTCATAATTATTCAAACAGTCTGTTAAAGTCCTTGTCGTTCGATGGTTGATATTTACTCGCTACATTTAAATCAAGTAGCTGTATCTTTATCATAGCTTCCGCTAATTTATCTACGTTTTCGGGTTCAACAAGGAAACCATTTACACCATCTTGTACTATTTCTTCTATTATAGGAATACATGTGTATGCTATAGATTGTTTATGAAGATAAGTAGCTTCTATTAATACATTAGGCAAGCCTTCATCACGGCTTGATAAGACAAAGCAGTCTGCATACTTTATGTATTTGTAAGGATTAGATTGAAATCCCATGAAGTGTATATTATCTTTTAAATTAAAATCATTAATAAGTTGCGTTAAATAATTCCAATAAGTGGTATCGTTAAACTTTTTTCCTACAATATAGACATGACTCTGTGGATTATAAGACACAACCTTTTTCATTGCTTTTATAAGTAAATCAAATCCTTTTTGATATTGGCAACGTCCTACAGCTACATACCTAAAGCAATTATCATCCTTTTGCGAGTATGGATTTTCTACTTTTATTTTTTCATTGATATTCAGTTTGTCAATGGGATTATATAAACAAATACACTTTTCAGGTTTTACTCCGAAATATTTTATCATGCCATCGCGCATCATTGGGGTTTGTGCCACTACTTTATAAGCTGTTGGATAAAGTAGCCTATTTACTATTTCTATAACCATGCCTTTGTATTTCATCCATCCGGTGTGTTTCACCCAATAATGTGGATTGATTTGTCCTCTTATGATGGGTTTCACTTTTGGGGTGAAAAATTTACATATTATAAGCAATAAGAAACAGACAAATGTCATAGATGCAAAGGCATACTCAGCTTTTTCTTGTTTTAGTAAGTTTTTCATTTTTATCATGCATCCTAAACGAAGATGTTTTTTTGATAAATAGATTGTGGGAATGTCAATTGGAGCGAATTTAGATAATGGACAATTTGGAAAATCAGTAATAACGAGTTTTACGTTAAATTTGTTTTTGTCCAATAACTTGGCAATAGTAATAGTGATGCGTTCTGCACCACCGACTTGTCCAGAAACAAAAAATAACACATTGCTTTTTTTCATTATTAAAGTATATTTTATTTGTTTTTTATATGTTACAATGAAATAATGATTTGTAAAAGGTAGAGAGACGTTGACCTTGATATATTGGATTGAAATATTTTTGCGCAACAGACTTTCCAATTGCACCCATTTTCTTCGCTTCTATAGGGTTGTCCAATATGTATTTAATATGCTCTACCAAAGCATTTTCATCGTTTGGCTCAATGATGAATGCGCTTTTTCCGTTCTCCAAATAGATATTGGCGTCACCTACAGTAGTTGTTATCACTGGAATTTTGTTTATTAACATTTCACCAAGTTTGGTTGGAAAACAGTTGCGGGTTTGAAGATTATCACTTTTATAAATTATAGTCATAGCTGAGTGGCGTTGTAATGAAGCTACTCGTTCTGTACTGACTATGCCAAGTAAGTCAACACAATCCTCTATACCGAGTTCCTTTATCAAGGGTAAATATTGACATTTTTCATTAGCATGTGGACCTGTAAATACAAGTTTACACATAGAGCCTGTTTCATGTTTGAAACGGGCAAATGCATGAAGTATTTTTGATATGCTGTCCTTTTGTTCCGTCATTGTACCCGTATGGATAATGTAAGGTACGTTGTATTCGCTCTTTTCGTTAATAATAGCACTATTCTCATTTGGCTCTTCTACCAATATTGGCACGATAATAGATTGCGCCTTGCGTCCTTTATATTTTAGGACAAATTCATTTAAATTATGTGATATGGCGATAAATCCATCATAGTGGGGCATTACAAAATGATACTCAAACCACTTACAAAAATTATGCCATTTGGAATTAACTTTTCCAAGTGCTGAAGGATGTTCGCAGGTTTCTTTTACAATTTTTGCTCCTTTAATTTTTGCTGCTATGATAATTAGTATTTGTAAGAGTATGGGATAATAATATGCATAAACGGCTTCTTCCCGATGAATATGCCTTAGTGCGTATACAAAAGAACGTAAATAATCTAGGAGTAAATAGTCCAAGCCTCGCATTAGTTTGTTATATTTGGCATGCTTGTACTTTCCACAAACATAGACATATTTGATACCTTGATATTCTCCTTTTGCTGGCAGTCCATCATCGTAACCTTTATCAATACATTTTTGGCAGACTACTACGTCTATTATATGTCCTTCAGCCATTAGTCCTTTGGCATAACATAATCGCCTTTTAGCAGCAGCCATTCCAAAAGGAAATGAAGAATTTACATAAAAGTGAATGTGCATAGATTTTGAATATAGAACTATTGTTATTTATACTTGATGATTGTTAACATAATTGTGCTTCCATGTATCATTGGATTGGTTGTGTTTTAAGCTTTATAAATGCTTCTTTTGATGATCTCTTTATTCTATATTTCCCAAAAAAAGCATAGAACCAAAAAGAAGTAAATACTGGGACGGTGAAAATATTGTACGAAATAGATGATAAACAGAATAAAATCATTAATCCCAAAGCTTTCTTTTGGCTACTTCGCTTTGCTATCGTTAAAGAAGAACAAAAGAGTATATAGAAAAAATATAGTCCCAATGGTATCCCATACATACCCAATATTTTCATAAGTCCATTTGCTAAAACATAATTTGAAGTTATGTAATTGTAAAAATATGAGTGTTCAACATTTCTGCCATATCCCAAAATAGGATCATGAACAATATTCATCCATTCAAAAACAAAAGCATCAAAACGGTCAATAGAGCCTAAGTATTCACCTTTCTCATTTTGACCTTCATGCCATTCAAAGGATTTATTTAATCGAGAAACATCTTGTGCTTCTATTATTTTTGTTTTAACTTTATCACCCATAAAATCTAATTGTATTAATCCATAAAAAATAGGGGTTATGATAAAGATAAACGTAAAAACATATTTTGCATTAAATTTTTTTATTAGGAATATGGAATAAATTACTAATGCTATAGTGTATCCTGTGGTAGATTGTGTGGTCACTAAAGCTAGTAAAAGCCATATGATATTTTTATTATCCTTAAACTTAATGCTATTTTGGCATAAATTACAATAAATAGCCAATGTTATCATTATAGCAAAACGACCAGGTTCCCACGAGCATCCAGCATTCCGAAGCAAACCTGAGTATATTTGTCCTTTGGCTGGATCCATCCAATTAAAGATATATAATACGTGATTCCCGTATCTTGTCTCTGGAAATAAATGAAAAAAAGAAGCAGAGGAAGGTAAAAAAACGGCTATTCCCCATCCAATTATGGAAATTTTACATAGGAGCACTATTATTTTTTCATAAATAGATACAAGTTTATATCCGAATATTTGGTTGTGAATATATGCTATGGTAATTGCGTAAACCATAAAGAAGTGATACGATAATTCTTCTGTTGAAAAAGTGCCATATTTAATAAGTGAACTACTTGCCCAAATTCCATATAATGTTAGCACAAAATAAAATTTCTTATTATTAAAAGAAATAGGGTGATTTATGCACAATATATATGTCAATATTATAGGTAGTAACAGTGGTATTGGATTTCCAGATAAAGTGCCTATCATTCTACTTGTTTCAGGTGTAGCTTGAGCCATATAAATAACCATGATAAACATGTATACCCAATCGAATTTGCTATACTGTGAAAACAATATGACTCCTTTGGTACTCATTGTATTACATTAAAACTTGTCTCTTTTTTATAATAAAAAAATATTACAAAAAAATAAATGGCAGAACTCAATATTCTCGTTACTATAGCAGCAGTAATTCCTCCATAATAGACCCCGAATGTGTAGCCTATAAAAGCAACTCCTCCACTAATGAATGCAGCATTTCGCAAATAATTTCCTAATCCATGAGCTCCTAAAAAACGATTATATACATCCCCTAATCCTTGCAAGGTAAATCCAATAGCCATTATACTAGCATAAAAAGCTACTTCTGAATACGATTCGCTATATAAGATGTTTACTACGGGATAGATGAATAGGCAAAAACCAATCATTGTAATGCCAGACATTAAGTATGTTGCATTTATAACTTTGTGTGGAATACATTTCTGATGTGCAAATTGTTTGAAATATGTTGTACCAATTACGTTTGGTAGCATCATTAATGGAGTCGTGACTGTTAGTGCTAAAGTATAGAAGCCGACAAATGTATTATCTGCTCCTAATATTCCCAAACTAACTCCTGCTATGTTTTGGATTGAAACATTGGCAAGAGAACCATAATAAACTTGAAGTCCGTACTTCTTATTTTCTATACGTAGTTTATGTAAGCTTTTTTTTAAAGATGAAAATTTGGGTGCATTCTTAAAAATGAGAATAGTTAAAATAATTGTAGCTATACCATTTTGTAGAAGTAACATACGTGTACTTGTTGCTCCATAATAATAATATGTTATAGGTGCAAATAACAAATACATAATTTGTGGTAATATCCGAGCTGCTGCTATGGTATAAATGCTGTTGTCCCCTTGCGAAGAAGTATTTATATAATTAAGTAGTAGTACAGAACCACATACAGGAAGTGAATAATAAAACAGAATGTAATAATCTTTGTGTAAATAATGATGATGAAAGAGACCACAAATTATCATAACGATCATCATTAGTAAAATTGTTATGCTTAGTATATAAATCAAAGCTCCTTTTATTCTACTAGCTTCTTCTTTTGTTTCAGCCAAAGCCAAAAGCCTGCTTCCTGATACAAAATAGCCAAACAGAAAAATTCCAGAAAAGAAACTAATGAGATTGTATACATAGCGCACATTTCCATAGGCGGATGGATCTAAAGAATGTGTGTTTAATACAGAAACAAGGACGCCTAATAAAACTCCCCCAATGGTGCTACAATATAATAAAAATACTTGCTTCTTTGACTTATCAAAATTCATATAATAGATATTATTAGTAATATCTTTTAATAATTAGCGTTGTTAACTTTATAGATATATTGTTACCTTATATTATTTAAAGCATACCATTCGGCAAATTTTCTTAATCCATATCTTAGCGAAGTACTAGGTTTAAAGCCAAAATCTTTTTCCAAAGCTGTAGTATCAGCATACGTTACTGGCACATCACCTTGTTGCATAGGTACAAGCTCTTTATGTTTTTCAAAATCATAGTCTTTTGGAAGAACTCCTGCACGCACTAGTTCCTCTTGTAGGATTGTGACAAAATCAAGTAAATTTTCAGGATTATTATTTCCTATATTATAAATTTTATAAGGGGGCATAGGTAAGCCGTCTTCACCTGATTCTCTTTGGGGGGCATGTTGCATTATACGCATTATGCCTTCTATAATGTCATCTATATATGTAAAGTCGCGTTTGCAATGACCATAATTGAAAATTTTGATAATGTCACCTTTCACTAGCTTATTGGTAAAATTAAAATAAGCCATGTCGGGACGACCTGCAGGACCATAAACAGTGAAGAAACGTAAACCTGTAGATGGAATATTATAGAGTTTACTATAAGCATGCGCTATCAGTTCGTTACTCTTTTTAGTAGCAGCATAGAGACTAACTGGATTGTCCACCTTATCATCAGTGGAATAAGGCACCTTCTTATTACTGCCATAAACACTACTGGAACTTGCATAAATCAAGTGTTCTACACCTATCTGACCTTCATCGTAAGAATGGCGACAAGCTTCCAATATATTATAAAAGCCAATAATATTGGAAGTAATATAGGCATTAGGATTGATAATGCTGTAACGCACTCCTGCTTGAGCGGCAAGATTGACTATTATTTGCGGTTTGTATTCTTTGAATATTCTATCAACAGTGTCTTTGTCCGCTATATCGCCTTTTACGAAAACAAATGAAGCATTTAGAGAGAGAGCTTTTAAACGTTCTTCTTTCAAATGTACATCATAATAATTGTTCATATTGTCGATGCCGATGATTTTAATTTCGGAAACATCATTTAATAATCTTTTTGCAAGATTTGAACCGATAAAACCAGCAACTCCCGTAATAAATACAGTCTTGCCAACCAATAAAATATTCTTATCTAACATACTATATATTAATCTCTTCTAAAAACATCTCTTGTATAAACTTTTTCTTTTGCATTTTCCAAGCAAACATCATATCTGTTTGCAATAATCGCATTGCTTTGTTTCTTGAACTCATCAAGATTATTCACAATACGACTGCCAAAAAATGTACTTCCATCTTCCAGCGTCGGTTCATAAATAATAACTTCCGCCCCTTTTGCTTTAATACGTTTCATTACACCTTGGATGGATGATTGGCGGAAATTATCAGAATTTGATTTCATCGTCAATCGGTAAACGCCAATCACACAATGTTTCTCTTCTGACGGATTGAAATCGCCTCGGTTATAATAATCATAATAACCAGCCTGATGAAGTACTCTGTCTGCAATGAAATCCTTACGGGTACGATTACTTTCTACAATAGCTTCAATTAGGTTTTCAGGAACATCGCTATAATTAGCTAAAAGCTGTTTGGTGTCTTTGGGCAGGCAATAACCGCCATAGCCGAAAGACGGATTGTTGTATTGTGTACCGATACGAGGGTCAAGGCATACTCCATTGATGATAGCCGCCGTGTCAAGCCCTTTCATTTCGGCATATGTGTCCAATTCATTAAAATAGCTGACACGTAAGGCAAGGTAAGTATTGGCGAAAAGCTTTACAGCTTCGGCTTCGGTTAGTCCCATGAAAAGAGTGTCTATATCTTTCTTTATGGCTCCTTCCTGCAGCAAGGCAGCAAAAGAATGTGCTGCTTTTGTGAGTTGTTCGTTGTCTGTTTTTGTACCTACGATAATACGGCTTGGATATAAGTTATCATAAAGAGCCTTGCTTTCGCGAAGGAATTCCGGAGAGAATAACAAGTTTAGATTCTTTATTCCCTTTGCTGCATATTTGGTATAAAGCGATTGGCAGTATCCTACAGGGATTGTGCTCTTAATGACCATTACAGCATTCGGATTTACTTCCAATACTAAGTCGATGACTTCTTCCACATGGCTCGTATCGAAATAGTTTTTTACCGGATCATAATTGGTGGGAGCTGCTATTACAACGAAATCTGCATCTTTGTAAGCAGATGCTCCATCAAGTGTGGCACGTAAATTCAGATTTTTCTCTTTTAAGAATTTTTCTATATATTCATCTTGGATAGGTGACTGGCGATTGTTTATTAGTTCAACTTTTTCGGGTATTACGTCTACCGCAGTTACTTGATGATGTTGACTGAGCAAAGTTGCTATACTTAGTCCGACGTAGCCTGTTCCAGCTACTGCTATTTTAATATCCTGTGTCATATTGGTTATTGTTAATTCGTTTAGAAGAAATGATTGAAGTTGGCATAAAGACGTTTGTAAAATATTTTATGAGGAAAATATTTTAGGTTCAAATATGCTTAATTTATTCTTTGGATAGATACGGATAAGTACGCTACGCTTTCGCCTCTCCCAAAATCCGGAAAAGGCGAAAGCAATAGTAATTGATAAATGTGCGGCAAATTTACAAATTAAGTTGTAATATGCCAAGTTTTATGAAGAACTTTTAATGACATACCTCTTCGTAAAACTGCAATAAAACTTTACTCTTTCAGCTTAGGAAATAAAGTCTTTACCCCTTCCCGATAGATACGTTGTGCGTTTTCAGGCGTTGTGAAGTCTTTAAATGCGCTCAGAATGACCTCGTAGCTGTCTACCTCATAATTATGGAGCCCCTTTTTATGTCCTCAAGATAGTTTTGCTTCATGTGACAGGTGGAACGGAATGCCTCTCTTCGAATATCAAGCTGTTTCAGTTCTTTTTTGAGGAACGCACCGAATTCCGGATGATCGGAAATAAATCTGTTCGATTTCATAATAAATTTGTTTTAGTTAATAAAATAGAAATATTTGATTCCTGTACCTACATAGTGGGTACAGGTAATATGGGTACAAAGGTATACCTTTGCAACAGTTTTTAAAACAATTTAAAATATAAATGCTATGAAAGCACATAAAACTACTCTTTCCGTACGGGAGCTGCAAAAGACCATAGGGCAGTGGAAAAGTCGGAAAATTACGGATTCTACCATTGCAAAGCTGTTGGAACTGATGTTGGGGATGACTGCCTACATGAACGAGGATGCGGTTTATCCTGTAGAGAATTTCTATGATATCAGCAAGGCGCTGAAGTTTAAGAACGCGCGGTATCTGGTGGAAGCGGTCAGGCTGAGCGGAGCGTTCGGCATCGTACCCGGCGACAATGTGTACGGGATGAGTTCGTTCTATTCCTACCTCTGGAAAGAGAAAGAAAAAACGGATGATTCTGCGGAAACTTTACCGGTAACTTTACCGGTAAAATTACCGCAGGGGGATATATATAATATATATACTATACAGGATAATAAGAATAATACATCCTCCGGAAGGATTTCTTCTGCGGAAAAAAGCCTGGAAGCCGCACGTAATTTCTTTCACCTCATCAACAAAAATCCGATGGATAAGATGCGGATTTTCACTCCGCTCATCGACGGCTTCCAGCAGAAGGAGGGACTGGCGCGCGAAGATGCCTGCGCCAATCTGGTGTACCTGGTGAACGAATTGTTGGTGCCTTACTTCGCAAGCCAGGAACGCTTTATGAAATCCACCTATTTAGGGCGGCTGTGCTGGCTGAGCAACCTGCTGAAATCCGCCGGCGGGCTGCGGATGCTGAAAGATGCTACGGATGCCGGAAGGCGGCAACGGGTACAGAACCTTGCCGACATGCGGAGCGAACAACGCAACAACCATCCGCTCTGCGATTTTGAGTGGACGGATAAGGAAAGCGGCCTGCGCTTTTACGACGACCCGCTGGAAGGGATGGTGAACATACCGGACAGTGCACCGCCCCGCCCGGGAGCGGGAGCGGAGTGGAACGTGCTGAGTGGAAAATGGGGGAGTTGTGAATTATAAATTATAAAATTTGGAGGATGAAGCCGTTTTATTATTTGAGTGATTTTCCCGAGCGTAGAAGAGCGGGGAAGAATTATATAGCAGAGTGTCCCAAGTGCGGGAAAAAACATCTTGCCATTTCGCGCGATACGGGATTGTACTGCTGCTTTTATGCGGGGTGCGACTTTCACGGGAAGCTGAAGGACTTCTGGACAGAGCGCAGAAGCACGGGATGGCAGGATGCCGGGAGTCCGGCGGGAGCTTCGCCGATGGCGAAGGGAAGTGCAGGGAAAGGAGAGCCGGGCGGTATGGCATCGGCAGGCGGAGGGAACGCCGCATTTGAGGTGTCGATGATTCCCGAAGACTACAAGCGACTGTCGCCTGAGGTTATCGCCAAAATCAAACCGCTGACCGATGACCCGGAGACCTCCGATACCGGACAGCTTGCCGCCCGCCGTTATCTTGCCGATATGGGAATCTCGTTGAAAACAGCCATCGACGCACGTATCGGCTGCCTGGTGCACCGCTGCTTCGGAGGCAAGGACAGCAAGGACGGAAAGGATAAAAAGAATGCTGCGGGGATGATGTATCAGTGCATCGCCTATGTGAACTATATCAACGGGCAGCCCGTCAACGTGAAGTACCGCTCGTGCGACGCCACCGCTTCCGGCTATACCAAATGCTGGAGCCAGGATTCGCCCACCACGCCTTGCCCGCCTTACAACATTGACTGTATCAACCCGCTGCTGATTGCCGAAGAGAATATTCCGCGCCTGATTGTCACCGAAGGGGAAAGGGATGTGCTGACGTTGCGCGAGGCGGGCTACCCGTATGTCATCAGCGTGCCCAACGGCGCGGCAAGCGACCTTTCCAAAGGTTTCGAGGCTTTCCGCCCCTGGCTGGACCGGGTACAGGAGCTGGTGATTTGCGGTGACAGCGACCTGCCCGGAAGGACGCTTGTGAAGCATCTTGCCGACTATTTCGGTACGCGATGCCTGTTCACCGTCCTGCCCGGCGGCTGCAAGGACATATCCGACGTGCTTGTGGCGTACGGCGCCGATGTGGTGCGCGAGATTATCGGCTCGGCATGTCCGCACCGTACATCGGACATCATCACCGTGAGCGAACGTGCGGATGAGATTATGAACGTGCTGAACGGCAATTACGACCACGGCTACGATGTGGGTTACGGTCCGCTTACCGACCGGGTGTTCCATCCAACCGACCAGGGCGGACTGATAATTGCCACCGGAAAGCCCAACAGCGGCAAGACGGATTTTCTGAACGACCTGACCTGCCGCCTCATGGCCAAGACGGGACGTAACGTGTGCTACCTCTCCTTTGAGGTTCCCGACAAGAACAAACACATGGCAAATCTTATCCGCCTGATGCTGGGCAAGGTGAACACGGCGGCATACACCCGCGAACAGTTGCAGCCCATCGTCTCTTTCCTGGACGGGCACATGGTGCATCTGGACCTGCACGAGGTTTCGCCCACGCCCGCCAACATCATAGAGCGCGCGGAGCGGGTGAAACGCGCCATGCCGCTGAAGTATCTCATCATCGACCCGTACCTCTTCATGGAAATGGAAACCGGACGCTACAACACGGAGACGCAGGCCATCAAGGGCATGCTGACGCAGATGCAGGCGTGGGGGCGTAACAACGGTGTCTGGGTGATTATCGTGGCGCATCCCCGCAGCCTGAAAAAACTGAACGGGAAGAACGAGCTGGAGGAGATAGATATGTACACCATTTCGGGCAGCGCCAACTGGGCGAACCTTGCCGATTTCATCTTTTCCATAAGCCGCATCGAGGAACCGGACAGGCGCTATACCCGGCTCGATATGCTGAAAGTGCGCGACCAGGATTTGTGCCGGACGGGAAGCGTGCTGTTTGTGAGGCAGCCGTGCGGGCGGTATGATGAACGGGAATCGGAGGAGCAGATAATGACCGAGATGCAGGGGAGGGTTCTGGATAAGGACAGGTTGCCGTGGATGGGGCTGGTAACCCCGTGAGTTTGCTCTTGAAAGACCGGGTGTTTGCTCCCGGAATGCCTCATGTTTCAGGCTGGAATGCCCGGAGTTTCAGATGCAAACTCCGGGCATTCGGCTTTTAAACGCCTGGCTTTTCGGAGGCTACGGTTCTCCCAATGCTTCTACGATGACGTGCACCTGAATCGGAGTGTAGCACTTGGCATTGGGAAGCATGCCGGTGGCGGCAAGCTGTTCCAGGAGTCCGGGCTTGAAGGCTATCCAACGGTTGAGCTTGCGGACGGCTGCCTTGGGCGTGATGCTGGGACTGTATAAGATTGCCAGCTCGCTTTTGCTGTAGCTGCGGGGGATGAAAGAGGATTTTTCCATGTTCTTTATTACTTGTTTTTATGATGTAAAGTTAGTGAAAATTAGTGGTTTGCGAAAGAAAAAAGGAGAGTTTATCGCGTCGTAAGGTGTCATAAGTTGCAGAAAAACGCTTTATGGTGTGCAATGATGTGCGAAGGAGCGGAAAGGGGCGGAAGCGGGTAGGGAAGGTGCTATCTTTGTATCGCCGGTCAGAAGAAAGGGCCCCTTCGGATTGAGCGATGAATGATTTACAATTAACAATTAAAACTTAAAAATTATGGCAACAGCATTGGTGGTACGCGCACAGCGCTACAAGAAGATTGGCGACAAGACGTCTCCGTTGGTTTATATCCTGAAAAGAAAACCGCGCGACGCGAAGATGTATGATTTGAAACGCATCTCGGAAGAAATAGAGGCTTTGGGAGGTATGTCGGCAGAGGATGTGCTGCACGTGGGCAAGGCGATTGTGAGAAACATGCGCGAGAAGCTGACCGACGGCAACAGTGTCCGTCTGGATGATTTCGGTATCTTCCGCACTTCGTTTCACTGTGTGGCTACGGAAAATCCCAAGGATTGTACGGTGAAGAATATTGACAAGGTGCGGATTAATTTCAAGGTTGCCACTACGCTCAGACTGGTGAACGACTCGGTTGCCACCACGAAGGGAGCACCCAACAACATTAATTTCGAACTGGTGTCCGACGACAACAAGACATCGGGCGGTAGCGGTAACGGCGGCGGAAATGCCGGCGGTGAGGAAGAGAACCCGTTGGGATAAGGATAAGGTGTTTTGAATGATGAATTTTAAATTTTTAAATTGAAAAAAAAAGAAGTATGGGAAAAAGTAAAGGTTTTTGGGATACGATTTTGAAAGTGGTAATTGCAGTGGCTTCGGCTGTGCTGGGTGTGTTTGGTGCGAATGCGATGACATTTTAGGAGATGAGAGCGATTGACCTGATAGTAATCCATTGTAGCTCCACGCGCGAGAACTATGCGTTGACCGAACAGGCGCTGGAGGCTTCTCACAGGCTTATAGGGTTCGACGGAACGGGGTATCATTTCTATGTGCGGCGTGACGGAAGAGTCCTGGCTACCCGTCCGGTAAGCAAAGTGGGGGCGCATGTGCGGGGCTACAATGCTCACTCGATAGGCATCTGTTATGAAGGTGGGCTGGACCGTTACGGAAATCCGAAAGATACGAGGACAGAGTGGCAGCGACATTCGCTGAGTGTGCTGGTGGAAAAGTTATTACAGGAATATCCCGGTACGTGTGTAGTGGGGCACAGGGACCTCAGTCCCGACCTGAACGGAAACGGGGAAGTGGAACCCATGGAGTGGACCAAGCAATGTCCCTGCTTTGATGTAGGGAAGGAATTCTGATAGCGGGATGCTGAAAAGGCTGTAGGGTGATAAGTAAAATCATCGTACAGCCTTTTCTTCTTGTTGCCTCCTCTTCTGTATCTCTTTTGCCTTCTGTATTTCTTTTGTCTTTTTGTTCTTTTGCCCTTCCATTTCCTCCCCCTTTTTCTCGACAAATCCTATAGGCACATCCACATGCGCGCACCCCAACATATCCAGCCGCACAGCAACTTTACTTTTCCCGTTCACAGTGATAAGCTCTCCTTCGAGTCCGGCAAGCGGCCCTTTTATTACTTTCACGGCATCACCGGGAGCCAACGGGGCGCTGCACATTTCCACCGCTTCGGGACTGTAATCGAGCATGAAGCGGAACCGGTCCATCTGTTCGTCGGGGATGACGGCAGGGGTGCTTTCGCCGCGCAGTACCATATAGCGGCTGACCGCCTGCAGGCTCAGGGGGAGCGGCCGTTCCTGCGGAGTGACATGCACGAATATCATCATGGGAATCACAAGACGGTCTACCCGTTTGCGGCGGTCGCTCCACTGGCGAATCTCGCTCTGGACGGGCAGGTAGCACTCGATGCCCATAGCGGCAAGCCGTTGTGCAGTCTTTTTCTCAAGGCACGACTGTACATAGGCCACCAGCCATTGGCGGGGTGCTGTATTGGTTTTTGTTTCTATGTGATTCGTATTCTGCATTGTTTTTTACGTTCGGTTGGGTTAAAAAGTATGCCGGGCAGCAGCGCTCTGCTGCCACAGCATACAAGCAAACAAACAAAAAATAAGCCCGGAAACAAGGACAGCATTGCATGTAGAAGTTCCCCAGGCTTATGGGGTGAATATCTTATTTCGAATCGGAAGTATCGCCATAACCGTACCCGTAGCCATAGCCGTATTTCTTGCCATAGCCGTAGTACCTGCCGTACTTGCCGTAGCCGTAATAGTAGCCGTACTTCTTCTTTTTCATGTCCAGGCCGTTGATAACGGTGCACAGACCGGGCAAACGCTTGTTGGCGTACAGCTCGTTGATGAGCTGGTAGTCGTTCTTATGCGTATAGTCGGCACGGCATACGTAAACGCTGATGTCGGCAACGCGTGCTATGAGCTGCGTGTCGGTGACCATGCCGATAGGGGCGGTGTCGAGCACGACATAGTCGTAGTCTTTTTTCAACAGTTCGATGGCGTCGTCCAGGGATTTGCGTGCCAACAGTTCCGTGGGGTTGGGCGGGATGGCTCCGCCGGGCAGTACATGAAGATTGTCCGATACTTCGGAAGGCAGTATCATGGAACGCAAATCGGTACTTTGGGGAGCGGATAGGAAACTGGTGATTCCCTTTTCCTTGTGGTGTATGCGGAAGACCTTGTTCAATCCCGGCTTGCGGATGTCGAGCCCCACGATGATGACCTTCTTGCCTAATAATGCCAGACTGACTGCTAAATTGGATGCTATGAATGTTTTTCCTTCACCGCTCATGGTAGAGGTGACGAGAATGACTTTTCTGTCCGGGTCGCCCAACATGAAAAGCAGGTTGGTGCGCAGGCTACGGAAAGTTTCCGCCATGATGTCGTTGTCGTTTTCGCGGACGGCAATGGCGTGCTTGTCTTCCGAATCGTTCAAGGGAACATCGCCGATAATGGAGACATTGGTAAGTCTTTCAACGTCGGCGCGTCCTTCGATGCGGTAGCTCAGCAGGTTCAGTATGTAGATGATGGCAACCGGAATACCGAGACCGAGTACCAGGGCTGCCAGATAAATTATCTTTTTATTGGGCGATATGGGTACATCATCCGCCAATGCGTCATCTATGATTTTAGCGTTGTTTGCGGTGGCGGCAAGTGCGATATTGTTTTCTTCGCGTTTCTGCAACAGCATCAGGTAAAGTCCCGCCTTGATTTCCTGCTGGCGCTGGATGCTGACAAAGCGGCGTTCCTGTGCAGGAGCATTGCTGATTTGACCGGCATATTTGCCTGCCTGGCGGTCGAGGTCGGCTTTAGTGATGAGCAATCCCTTGTATACGCTGTTGATGGTAGTCAGAAGGCTGGCATGCATATCGTCGATGTTGCTGTCGAGCCGGCGGACTATAGGGTTGGAGTCGGAAGAAGCGCGGCGCAGACGGTTGCGCTCCAGAATCAGTGCATTGTATTGGGCTATTAAAGATGTGAGCGCTTCGTCATCTAAGCCTACATTGACCGGCAATGTAGTATTGGCATTCTCCGGTTTGTTAAGATAATCGGACAGATATTTTATCAGGTTCAATTGTGTGCCGTTTTCCACGCATAGCTTTTCGTATCCGGATTTTTCAGCAATGGCAAGTTTGGCATCACTGCTAAGGTCGGTCAACCCGGATTCGCGTTTAAAACTTTCCAACTCCTGTTCGGTAGTTCCTAATTCCTGATTGATAATGGCGATACGTTCATCGATAAAGCGGGCGGTATTTTGAGCTACTTCATTCTTGTCGTCATTGGCATCGCGGTTGTATATCTCTACCAGTTTATTGATAAAGTCTTCGCCGCGTTTTTTATTCGTATTGCTTATTGATATAGTAGCTACAGAGGTGGTTTTGCTGGTAGGTTCAATGACAAGTGCCTTGCGGTAGCTTTTTGCCACGGCAAGCGGATGTTGGATTGTGATTTCGAGCTTTCCGTCCTCTGTAATGGGGACTTGTGAATTGGGCATAAAAGTTATAGTGCCTTTTTCACCGGACAATACTGCCGGCAATTCAGTAAAACTTTTACTGAAAGTCTTTTCCTCGTCACTTCCCTTGCCGGTAGTTACGTTAACTTCTATCTGTCCGTTTTTCTGATAGCTGACAGTGAGCAACATGGGTGCGTCGAGCAGTTCGGCATCTTTGGGGGAGTAATGAACAAGTATAGGTGAAGTACCACCGTAAAGGTCTATGGTTTTGAAACCTTTGGAAGCCGTGTAGTCGATATAGAGTCCCAGTTCATTAACCACATCCTTTATCAAGGACTTGCTTTGCAGAATTTCTATTTCGTTGTCGATATTTTTTGGCAGATTGAGCAGTCCAAGGTCTTCGAGTCCTGAAAATTCGTTTCCTAACATGCCGCCTTTTTTCTCATCCTTGATAAGGATAGTTGCATTGATGTTGTAAGCAGGGGTGCTTTGTTTCAGGTAAATCCATGCACATGCCATACAGACAATGACGGATGCGACGAACCACGGCCAGCGGATGATGTACTTGAAAAGGCTGGCTTTGAAATCTATCTGTTCCTCTTTGTCTTCGAATATGTCGTCGTAAAGTTCTTCTTTCATAAAATCTTGAATAAACTATAATGATGATGCTTTCCGGTTGTTGTTATTTGATGATTGTAGTAATTAAACTTGCCAATGAAACGAGCGTTCCTACTATACTAATCCATATAGTGGTGCTATTACTGATGCCGGAGTTCTTGGAGATCGTTTTATTGGGAGTGACATAAAGTATGTCATTCTGTTGCAAATAGTAATAGGGCGAATTGATAATATCACTGTCATTCAGGTTTAAGGTAATGATTTCGCGCTTTCCCTGATTGTCTTCCCGAATCAGTTTTACTTTGTCGCGGATACCATATACGGTCATATCTCCTGCCATGGCAAGTGCCTCGAATATGTTTACCTTTTCATTGGAAATGGTAAATGTGCCGGGACGGGCAACTTCACCGATAACGGAGATTTTGTAGTTGACCATGCGTACGGTAACAATGGGCACTTCACGGAATTGAGGTTGGAGCTTTGTTTTTATCAATTCTTCCGCTTCGCTTTTTGTCAGACCACCTATGTGGATATTGCCGATAACGGGAAAATCAATATTTCCTTTGTTGTCTACCAAATATTGTTGTAATACAGGTTGACTAGTTAAATAATTTTCTTTGCTAAGAGGAATTGTCATTGTTAAATTGAACGGTATCGCCAATTCCGGTTCTTCGGGGCAACTCACTACGATAGTAAGCAGGTCTTTCGGCATGATGCGTGCATCATACAACGGCATATCAGCCATGCCGATATCTCCGGCGGCAACTTCTTGCAGTGCATCCTGAAGATAAGGAACTTTTTTATAGCTTTGACACCCTGCCAGCAATAGCGGCAACAACAATAAAATAATCAGACTTTTTCTTTTTCTCATGTGTTTTGATTTTTAACTCTTAGCTTTCAACTCGTTTTAGTAGGCTTCTTTTTCTCCTTTTACCGCATTCTTCACGGTTTTGTAGATAATGTACAGGTCGAGCACAAATGTCCAGTGTTCCAGATACCAGATGTCGCGCTCCACGCGTCCTTCCATCTGCCAGAGTTCCTTGGTCTCTCCGCGGAAGCCGGTGACTTGCGCCCAACCGGTGATGCCGGGTTTGACAAGGTGGCGTACCATATACTTATCAATCAGCTTGGAGTATTCTTCGGTATGTTTCAGCATGTGCGGGCGGGGACCTACTACGGACATGTCGCCTAACAGAACGTTGATGAACTGCGGCAGTTCGTCGATGCTTGTTTTGCGCATGAAATTGCCCAGACGGGTTTTGCGCGGGTCGTTTAAAGTAGCCTGCACCTTATCGCTGTCCTTGTTGACACGCATGGAACGGAACTTATAGCACCAGAATTCCTTGTTTTCCTCGCCACTGCGCTTCTGCTTGAAGAAGATAGGTCCGGGCGAGGTTATCTTGATAGCCAGTCCTATTATGATGAAGATGATAGGAAAGATTGTGCATAGGAACAGCAATGAGAACACGATGTCGAACAAGCGTTTTGCCAACCGGTTTTCGGGTTGAGCCAATGGTTCCTGACGAATGTCCAGTACGGGTACGTTTCCTATCAGTTCAAGGTGCATGCGCCGTTTCAGGTAGTTGCGTACGTTGGGTACGCTGTAAAAATGAATCAGGTTGTTTTCGCAGTAGCTGATGATGGGCAGAATCTCTTTGCTATGCGAGGAAGCAAGACCGCAGTACAGATGCTCGGCCTTACTTTTCTTAAGATAAGGGATTACTTCTTGGGGAGTGCCCAGATAGCGGCATTCCTTCGGATAATTGTCGGAAGGATGCTCGGCAAAATAGCCCACTACCTTGAAGCCGGAAGTAGGGTCGGCGGTCATCTCTTCGTAGAGTTCGACCATATTGGAGCCGTCGCCCACGAGTGCAACAGTACGACGGTTGCCTCCCTTGCGGCGGTATATCTTGACGAAATGTCTGAATAAGAGTCTGTATGATACAAGCAATGCAAGGAATGCCGTATAGAATATAACGAGGAAGCGTGTGGACAAGCTGCCGAAATGCACCAGCGTGATAAGGCTGATGAATACTACCGCATGGCAGAATGTATTGCGTACGGCACGCATTACGATGTGGTCTGCACGTACAATGCGGCGGTGAAGCACGACTCCTTTGGAATAGTTACATAAGAGATAGACCAAATTCAACAATACCAACAATTGCGGCAGTGAATCGGAGAGAAGGATACGCTGGGTATCTGTGTCCAATACATAGTACAAGGTTACAAAGAGTGCATTGAGAATGCATAAATCACCGGCAATGATGATGCTCTTGATAATTTTGTTGAAACGCAAAATTTGTTTCATGATCTTCGTAATGTCCTATCAATCATTGAATTTTTGTAAATAAAATAATTGATTTTCCTGTCTTATTTGTTATGATTAATTATGGGTTCTCTTACTTACAAGGTAAGAGATGGCCTATTCCCTTACTTACAAGGTAAGAGAACCATTATTCCGTTTGCAAAGGTATGAAAAATATTATCATTACAAGCAAAAAAATATTTATTTTTAAATCTCAAATTCCCATCATAACTACTCATAAAAAGGCATAAAACATATTTTTAAAGTATTAAATATTTACATATTTCATTGCATACATCGCTTTTGTTTAACAAAGTTTCAAAAATGTCATTTCGCTTCCACGCCTTTATAGAAGCATAAGGGATACAATAGGAAAAGTGCTTTTCATGTTGTTATAAAAAGCTTTTTTACAGTATTTTATTCATTCTCTTACCTTGTAAGTAAGAGAATGAACTATCTATGAAACAATTTTATATAGTAAGTAATATTAATTTACATGCTATTTTTTATTCTATTCCCCTTTTTTTCTCTTTTTCTTTTTGGCATGGATGGTGGAAATTACTTTTCGGTTGGCTTTGCTCATTGCATTATTGTTAAAAGAAGAGAGGTATACGTGTGTCACCTTTTCGGAACTGTGTCCCAGTCCTTCGCTTATCATGGCGATGGCTACTCCTTCTTCTTTGGCGGTGGTGGCCCAACTGTGGCGTGCCACGTAGGAGGTGAGCGGCACACTCAGGCGCAGCATCTTGGATAGCCGGTGCAGGTGCTGGTTGTAAAGACGCAGAGCGCTTTTGTACTGCCGGTAGCCTTCCGGACCGACCGATGAGAGTATGGGCAGAAGGTAAGGAGAGGGGGAGTGCTTGTCGGTGTAGCGTCGCAGAATCTCGGCGGCGTACGGTTCGAGGTAGACCGATAGCTGCTGGCGGGTCTTGCGGCGGTAGTAGTAAATGGTATTGTGTTTCATGTCCGTTTTGCGGAGATGAACCAGGTCGACAAACGGAATGCCTCTCAGGTAGAAGCTGAGCAGGAATAAATCGCGGCTGAAGCGCAGGTGGGGGGAGTGTTCCAGATTCAGTTGCGAGAGACGCCGTATAAGGGCGGGGGAAATGGCACGTTTGGCGGTAGGCTCGTAGCCGGTGAATACGAAGCGGAACAGCTCGTCGGCAGGTATCGTATCGGGAATGCCTTGCTGGTATGCCTGGTTGAATATGGAACGCAGCATGCGCATATAGGCGGAGATGGTATTGTGGCGCCGGCCTTTCTGCAACAGGCTTTCTTCGTATCGTTTTATCATTCCCGCCGTCACTTCCTTGAAGGTAAGGGGGATGTCGCCGGTAAAATTCCGGAAACTGTTGATGGCGCCGGAATACAGGTTGGCTGTGCCGTAGCGGCCGGCGCTTCTGGCTTCTTCGATTGCGCTTTGCGCAAAAGTGTATATGGTAGTCATAATCTGAATTTTAAGTTGGATAACGAGCTTGATAAACAAGCTATCTCAAAAAAAGATTTGAGATAAGACGGGTTTAAGAGTCCGTTTAAATTTTGTTCAGCTTCTTTGGGAAGTTCTTTTTGAAGAAAATTCAAAGGGACTCCGTATATAGAAAGGGTAAATATTCTATATGGATTCAGATTATGACCGGTCCGGGCATTCCCGTAAAAATCAGAGTATGCCCGAACGTACCCGGCTTAAGGTCTCTGGAGTCATCAGCAGGTAGGAGGCGATGTGCGACAGAGGGGCGCGCTTGATGACTTCCGGCTGTTGCTCCATCAGCTGGCTGTAGCGTTCGCGTGCTGTCTCGAACCGCCAGGAATCGGCTTTGATTTGTGAAACAATAAGGGAATATTCGAGTATCTTGCGATAGAACATATTGATTTCCCACGATATTTCGGTAAGAAGCATCAGCTTGTCATAGGGCAGCAGGTAGACCACGCTGTCTTCGAGCGCTTCAATCATGAGGTGGGTGGGCTCTTTCTTCAGCGTGCTTTCAATGCAGATGACGATACATCCTTCGTAGGAGAAATGCTCGGTGACGTCTTTTCCGTTTTTGTAATAGAACTGGCGCAACATGCCTTTGCCGACAAGTACGATATTATGGCTTACCTGTCCCTCTTTCAGTAAAAGTTCGCCTTTTTCCACTTCTCTGCGGATCAGGATTTCTTCCAACTGCCGTCTGCCTTCGGGCGCCATGCCGGGATAGCGGGAGTTGACGGTGGCATTCACTGTTTCTTTGAGTAATGTGTCCATAACGGTTATGCAGGTTTGGGTGTCATTTAGCGTGGCAAAGGTAGCAAAAAATATTTGATATGCGTCAAGTTGTTCTCCCTTTCCTTTCCGTATCTTTGCGCGATTTTTATCATAGCGCTTCTACAACAATGATACAGCAGGAGAATCTGAAGAAACGGCTTGCCAGGCTGGCGGCCCCCATTTTCATAGAGACATTATTAATCATGATGCTTGGCGCGGTGGATACCGTTATGCTGAGTCGCCATTCAGATAACAGTGTGGCTGCCGTAGGGGTGGTCAATCAGATTATCATGCTGACTTTCCTGGTGTTTGAGGTGATTAATCTCGGTACTTCCGTGCTGTGTTCGCAGTATCTCGGCGCACGGCTGCATAAACAGGTGGTGCAGGTGGTGGGGGTATCCCTCCTGGTGAACTTCGCGGTGGGTGTAGGCATCAGCACGTTGCTGTTTGGGTGTGCGGAGCCTATCCTGCGGCTGATGGGGCTGGGGCCCGAACTGATGCAGGACGGCATGGACTATATGCGTATTGTAGGGGCGTTCGCCTTTTTCCAGGCATTGTCGCTTACTCTTTCCGCTTCGTTGCGCAGCGCCAACAAGGCGGTGTATCCGATGCTGGTGACGGTGGTGGTGAATGTGTTGAATATAATAGGCAACTATTCCTTGATTTTCGGACGTTTCGGCTTTCCGGAATTGGGAGTGGAGGGGGCGGCCATCTCTACGGCTTTCAGCAGAGGGGTGTCCATGGTGATTCTGTTTGTAATCTTGTTTCGCAAGCATATCCACCGTTTCCCGCCGGCCTACTTCCGTCCGTTCCCTTGGGTGGAGTTGAAGAACCTGATGAAGGTGGGGCTGCCTTCTGCCGGCGAGCAGCTTTCTTACAGTTCGTCGCAGGTGGTGATTACTTATTTCATTAACATGCTGGGAGTGGAAGCGCTTGCCACGCGTACTTATTGTGTCAATATCATCATGTTTGCTTATCTGTTCAGCATTTCCATGGCACAGGGCGGGGCGATATGCATCGGGCATCTGATAGGGGAGAAGAAACCGCGGGCGGCTTTCCTGATGGGGAAATATGTAATGAAGAAGTCGGTGATGATAACCGTGATTCTGTCTTGTATTCTTGCTCTTTTCGGGCATGTTATTTTCGGCTGGCTGACGTCCAATGCCGAGATTATAAAAATGGGGGTTACCATTCTGGTTATTGATATTGTGCTGGAGATAGGGCGTCCTGTCAATATCTTCGCGACGAATGCGCTGCGTGCGGCAGGCGATGTGAATTATCCGTTCTATGTAGGGCTGGTGGTGATGTGGAGTGTGGCCGTAGGGCTTGGCTATCTGTTCGGCATTCCGTTGGGTTGGGGCATTTGCGGCATGTGGGTAGCGTTTTTGCTGGACGAAAATATCCGCGGGGTTATTTTTGTGCGCCGTTGGTACAGCATGAAATGGGCGAGCAAGAGTTTTATAAGATAATGCTTAGGGAGGAAAGGCCGGTTTTCTTTATGGAAAGTAAACGGGGTGTGTACCGGTAAAGATAGGGAAACTGAACGGGGATACTCTAAAAGGTGCTTGAGAAAATACTTTTTCTTGAAAAATTAAACAGAGTATTGTGTTTTGAGTGTTAGCGTGTTATCTCTTTTCCTGCAAAAATACTGAAAAAAATATGCGGGAAAGATTTGCATAGTCCAAAAGTTTGCCATACATTTGCACCGCATTTGAGAACAAATGTTGGTTACTAAGGAAGTTTGGGTGAGTGGCTGAAACCACCAGTTTGCTAAACTGACGTACGGGTAACCGTACCGGGGGTTCGAATCCCCCAGCTTCCGCAAGGAACTGAAAGCATCGGTCTGAAAGAACCGATGCTTTTCTAAAAAAAAACTTGTTGGTGGATTCGTCTAACGGTTAGGACACATGCCTCTCACGCATGCAATACGAGTTCGATTCTCGTATCCACTACAGTAAAATTTGTTTATGCACTCTTAGCTCAGTTGGTAGAGCAACTGACTCTTAATCAGTGGGTCCAGGGTTCGAATCCCTGAGGGTGTACAGTAAATAAGACTTACATGTTTTCCGAAGTGTAACTGAAATTGGAACCTTTTTCCGATGGAAGAAAAGAACGAAACATGCTGAGTCTTAGTTTTTTAATATACGGACATTGCAACAAGTTCGGAATAGAAAAGAAAATATTTTCCACTTTTTACTCTGGATAACATGCTACCAAATAAAGTTTTAGAAGAAAAGGCCATATTTATATCGTTCTGTATAGAGCAATATGCGAAGGCAAAAAACAAGAAAGCCGAGGATGTAGCGACACTATTTGAACAATATGGAATTTCAGAGCACTTCTGTGAATTTTATGAAATTCTTCACACTTACGGTCATCAGTGGCTGATTGAAGAAATTGACGAAATGATAAACAAAAGAAAGTAATGAGCAAGGTATATCATGGTAGCATAGAAGAAGTAAGGAGGCCGGAGATACGCCACCCCAATCGTTCGCTTGACTATGGAAATGGATTCTATGTTACGACCTCCTATGAACAGGCTAAAAGATTGGTAGAGCGAAGGATGAAAGATAATGGAGTATCTATAGGCTATGTAAACGTCTATGAGTTGGACGACGAGGCAATCAAGTGCATGAAATTACTCATTTTTGAAAAGACCACAGAAGAATGGGTGGAATTTGTTATGAAGAACCGTACCCAAAGAGGTTTTACCCACGACTATGACATTGTGTATGGTCCAGTGGCCGATGATAGCGTTTATACCCAATTCACACTCTATGAAGGAGGTATCATCAGCATGCCGACCCTTATTCAGGAACTGAAAACCTACAAATTGGTAGACCAATATCTTTTTCATACGGAGAAGTCGCTGCTTGCCATTCGGTTTGTTGAATCAAAAGAAATTAAGCTATGAGTACAAAAATAACACAAGGTAATCTCTATCTGTTGTTACCTATCAAAGTAGGACGGCTTGCTTCTTGGCTTTCTGAGGATAGAGGTATTAGCATTACTGATGCCATTAACTGCATCTATCATTCAAAACTTTATAAAAAACTCTCCACTGAAAACACCAAATATTGGCATTTAGGTCCTGTTGACTTGTATAATGAGCTAAAAACGGAAATGTAGATACAGAATGTTTTTCTTGTGCAGGCTTCTTAGGGGATTTGCTTTTTCGTTTGAGGCGGGTGAGAAACGAGCAACGTAACAATATGCACCGCACTGTGTAAAATGTTTCTTTTTAGGCACGGATTACACCGAAAATAATATTATGGAACAGCGAGATTATTGGAGTTTACATAAAAATAGGTTATAGAGTTTAGATATCTTCATCCAAATAAGAATGAGTTGGTTCCGCACCGGGAATGTTTTCAAAGAATCAGGAAACAGATCGACTGTGATATAGAGGTAAGGAAGGTTGTAAAAAAAGATGCCAACAGATAAATTTACAATTCTCCCAAGGTTGGACTCCTTTATGGATACTATTAGGAAAAAGATGATGATAGGATAAAGACATATGATACCCTTGAACGTTTCTTCAAATCCCTATAATATTCTACTTTTTGTACAATTTTAGAAAGGAAGAATATCATTGTTCATTATGATAGAAAGCTATTATCGATTACGCGTCGCTTTCATTAGATGAGAGATAGTGGAATTAGATATTTTTTCGTGATACTTGCGCATATATTCCTCAATAATAATGTTTTGAGCTGCAGAAGAGAAGTTGTTCCTATGAAAATCATCCACTTCCGAATGACATTTGATACACAAGCATTCAAGGTTGACTTCTCGATTGTCGGTTTTTACTCCGTTCTTGTGGTGAGTCTGCATAAAGTAGTGGTCGAAACCATCTTCTACATGGGTACCACAACGTTCGCAAGTAAAATTCTGCTTTGTGCGATAAGCAAGGGATATTTCCTCCCAATTCTTGACATAACCAAAAATATCGACATCATATTCGGTGACTTCTTCCACATCACCCGCTTCTTTAAGAATTCCCACAAAGTCGGTAGAATCGTTCACACGTTCTGCTTCTTCCTCCATCAGCATACGTTTACAATAGCCACACAGTTCCATTCCCTCGACTTCCACTTCCTTGTGAGCGTTACGGGAATAAACTTTTATGGGCTCCGCATTGGCAAAGCGGTAGGCATCACGGCCAAAATTTTCAATGGCAGTACATTTGCAGACATGAAACTTAGGGTTCTTCTTCATGCCTTGGTATTCAAAATAGAAAGCGGTTTTTATTGGAAACATATTCTTTTTTTGTTCGATTCGCTGAAAATTTACCTTTTCATAATCTTTTTGAAATCCTCGGCAATCTGCTGCCCCATATTGACTATCGCGCTATCGACTTTATGTACCTCTGCCGGTGTGACCGCATCTTTGTAGCGCGCCTTGCCGAGCTTGAACTTCATATCGTCCAGAGTTCCGGATATATTCAGGCCCAGTTTGAACGGAATGGGGGATTTCAGAATGGAGATGTGATAGTCGAACTTCATATCCAGTCCTTGTGTGCCGCCTACCGCCGCTCTGTAACGGTCCATTGATATTTCGAACGGATAGACGGTTACATTTCCGTCTTTGATGCCGATGTTTACGGATATGCTGTCTATCATGTTTCTCTTCTTGTTTTTGAAGAAGAATTTTTTGGAGATTTCGGCGAAAGTCTCACCGTCCATCAGCACAAGGCTGTCTCCCTTGACATGAATGGCCGACCGCATGGTGGGGATTTTGATGTTCAGGGCGGAGTCCAGGGAAGCGGCGGCAGCCACATTGAAATCGACCGTTCCTTCGAATGAGCGCAGCATGGGGACAATCGTGTCCAGGGAAGGGGCGAAGTCTACCAGCTTCCCGATGTTGATGTTGTGCAGTCGGAAGTCGAAACCGGCAAATCCCTCTTCCGGAGATTTTGCCTGATAGACGAGAGTGGTGTTCATGTCGGAACCCATGCCTTTCATGCTGAGCTGTTTCAGGTAGACGGACTGGTTGCGGATGTCCACAGCTCCGCGGACATCGTTGAATGTGACTTTCTCGTAATAGACTTTCCTGAAATCGGTCTGTAGTTCAAAATCCAGGTTCTTGGGGATGACGAACAGCTTTACTTCGGTGGAGACCGTATCGCTTTCCGCAGCCAGCGTATCCGACGGGAGCGATATCGACCGTATCAGCTGGTTGCAGTCCAACTGTTCGGACGATACGTCCAGTTTGGCGCGCAGGAGCTTGTGATGCCGCATGGCGCCGTACAGGTCGTGAATCGAACCGGTGGCGGTGATATCGGATTTGCCGATGCGCATGGTGGCATTGCGCAGGGTGATGACGCGGTCGTTTACCGTGACGGAAGTTTTCTGTACCTGTATGGGAAGTGCACATTCCGGGGTGCGGAACGCCATGCGGTGGAAACCGATGATGCCTTTGGGTGTCCACAGCGAATCGCGTACTTTTTCGGCTGTTATTCCGATTCCTGCTTTGTCCATTCCCAGGCGGGTGTCGCCCATGCGGCAGAACAGTGTGTCCGCTTCCAGTGTAAGCCCTATCTGCGGATTGGCAGGGTTGTGCTCTCCGGGTTGCAGCTTGAGGCGGGCGGATGATTTTCCGCAAAAGAGGTCGAGCGAATCCGCCAGGGATACTCTCAACTTGTTCATCTCTATCTTGCATTCCGTCTTGGCAGGGCGCAGTGTGTCTTGGGAAGGATAGGTGCTGATTGCCGCCGTAAAGCTTTCCGTGGCTGAGTTCAGGGCAGGTGAGCGGAGCGTCATATCCTTGATTTCAACACGCCCTCCGAGCCATTCGTTGCCGGCAAAGTCCAGCGTAGCGTTGCTTGTGAACTCGAAATTCTTTTGGGTATGGCGCAGCACGAGTTTGTCCGTCCTGATTTTGCCTTGAACCTTTACCCGTCCCCAATCCTGTTTCTTGAGGGTGGACAGGCGGCAACGCAGTTTCAGGTCGGCATTCATCTTTCCATCCATGCCGATGCCTTCCTGAAGAGGGAAAATCTGCGCCAGCGTATTCAGGTCGACGGTAGAGCGGGTATGAAAGGTGATGTCCGGGTCGGTGAGCAGGTTATCCACTTTCATATCGGCCAATATGTCGGTGTCGGCGCCTTTGAACTGGAAGATTTTCAGGTTCAGGCAAGAGGGGGTGTTCCGCATGAGGTCTATCCGGGCGGAAAAGTCGGCGTTTACCTTGTCTATGCCGTAAGGCAGCCCGGCGTATCTGGCGAAAGCATCTTTTATCCTGATGTCCAGCGTGGCAAGGGGCATCTTCTGCTTGCCGTACATGCCTTTCAGCGTGCCGATGAAACTTACTTCTCCTCCTGCCGATACTTCCGCCTTTTTCAGGATGCTCTCCGGAATCATGTGCAGTACGGTTTCCAGCGAGGGGGTGTGCAGCCCGTATTGCAAATCGACGTCGATCGCTTTGGCTGCGGTGTCGCGGCGCACGGTTCCTTTTACTCCCAATTTCGTACCGTTGATGTCAATCATGGCATCGTGCAGGAGCAGGGAGTGCCGGGCGGTATTCAGTTCAAGGTCGGTGCGCAGGTGGGTGGCGATGCGGTTTGCCAACAACTGCCCGTCTTGCCAGAAGAGAAGGTTCTTGTTGCGGAAATCTACCGCCAGCATGGAATGGCCTTTCTTCATATTGGCTTTCAGGGTAAGGTCTGTATCCCATAGGTTGGCGAAAATGCGTGTGTCGCGGTCGTCCATGGTTACCGTGGCGTGCTGGATGGAAATTTGCCGGATGTCGAGCTCGCTGATGTTCATGGCATCTCCGGCAGGTGAAGAGGCGGACTGTACCGTATCCGGAACGGTGATGTCCCAGTTGGCAATGCCGTCTTTGTTTTTATAGGCGTAGATATCGGCATGTTCCAGCGCCAGGCGGTGGATGCTGATTTTCTGTTGCCGCAGGTAGTCCATGGGGTTGACCACCGCTACGGCCTTTTTGAATGATACCAGGGTGTCGGTCCGTTGCCACAACGTGTCGCGGATGGCTTTGGAAACCAGGGTTCCGTCGGTCAGTTGCACTCCGAAGCGGGGGAATGTTGAGAAAAAGGTAAGCTCCACGCTTTTCATGTCCAGCTTGGCGTTCAGGTTGCGGTTGGCGGCTTCCAATACTATGGGAGTCAGCTTCTCGGAAGTGAATATGAAGTTCAGGACTACGGCAATCAGTATGCCTGCAACGGCTGTGAGTGCTCCCAGTATGATACCGGACAGTTTGAGTATTTTCTTGGTTTGACTTTTCATTTTGTAATTCGTTCTGTAAATATTGGGCAAGGAGTGATTTCCTTTCCTTAATCATGTGCAAAGTTATAACTGTAATTTGATAAAGCCGTAAGCCGGTATTGTTAAAAAATGATTAAAGGAATTTATGAATGATTTTTCCGCTATAATGAATAATTGAGTTCTTTTTTTATGTTAAAGCGTGAATAAATGCTGCTTAAATTTTATATTTGTACCGTTGGTATCCGGTTATGTTGCCTTATATATAAGGTATATCGGGATGCCTTAAGTTTAATCTAATAAATTGATGTTATGAAAAAGTACATTGCAGAAATGCTGGGAACCATGGTTCTCGTTCTTATGGGCTGCGGCACGGCAGTCAGTCTGTCGTGCACATCGGCCGACCCTAATCTGGCGGCCACAGTAATAGGTACGGCGCTTGCTTTCGGATTGTCGGTGGTGGCTATGGCCTATACTATCGGTGGTGTTTCGGGCTGCCATATTAATCCGGCGATAACGCTCGGTTGCCTGCTTTCCGGCCGTATGAGCGGAAAGGATGCCGGTATGTATATGCTGTTTCAGGTAATAGGAGCTATTTTAGGTTCTGCCGTTCTTTGGGTGCTGACTTCCAATTCGGGTGTGAGCGGAACAGGCGCCAATGCCTGCCAGGAAGGAGTTTCCGTAACGGGCGCCCTGCTGGCCGAGATTGTGTTTACATTTGTGTTTGTACTGGTGGTACTGGGCACTACCGATGCCAAGAAGGGCGCCGGTAATTTTGCCGGACTTGCCATAGGTCTCTCTTTGGTACTTGTACATTTGGCCTGCATCCGTTATACCGGTACTTCGGTTAATCCGGCTCGCAGTATAGGCCCTGCGCTCTTTCAGGGTGGAGAGGCTTTGAGCCAGTTGTGGATTTTCATTGTAGGCCCGTTTATCGGTGCGGTGCTGAGTGCCGGAGCATGGAAGATATTTGCCGGCGGAAAGGAATGAGCCGGTGCCTGCCCTGAACCGGGCCGGTGATATTTGAAGAGGATATTTAAAGAGGATGTTTCCCGATTGCGACAGAATGCTGTGTTTGGGGAACATCCTCTGTTTTTTTACTCTTTCGACTGGTGTACGGTGAGTTGCGGGAACGGGAATCCGATACCTTCTTCATTGAATGTCTGGTAGACGATTTCGTTGATATCGTACAGTACACTCCAGTAGTCGGCGCTTTTTACCCATACGCGTACCGTGATATCGACGCTGCTTGCGCTCAGTGAGCCTAAGACGATGAGAGGAGCGGGGGTGTCCAATATGCGGCTGTCTGCATTGATGATGCGTTGCAGCACGGCTCTTACTCGCTTCACATCCTCGCCGTACTCTACGCCGAACACCCATTCGACACGGCGCTTGTCCTGCTTGCTGTAATTGGTGACGGCATTGCCGCTGAGGCTTCCGTTGGGCACATAAATCATACGGTTGTCGAGGGTGGACAGTATGGTGTGGAAAATCTGTATTTCCTTTATCGTGCCGCTTACTCCCGGTCCGTCTATGTAGTCGCCTACCTTGAACGGCTTGAAAATCAGTATAATCAGTCCGCCGGCAAAGTTGGAAAGGTTTCCGGAAAGCGCCATACCTACAGCCACACCTGCGGATGCAAGCAGCGCCGCAAAGCTGGTGGTTTCCACACCGAGCTTGCCGATGATGGCAAAGGCAAGAATCATATTCAGCAGAATCTTTATCAGGCTCTTCAGGAAGGTCTGTACACTGGTTTCAATCTTCCGCTTTTCGAGTATTCTGGCCACTAACGCGCTTATCTGCCTGATGATGAAACGTCCGATTACATAGATTAAAATGGCGATTAATATGTCCTTGCCGGCATCCATTCCAAAATCTATCAGTTTTTCCAATGCCTGTTCGAGTTTCCCACCGGCGGCGGGAGTGTTCAATAAAAGTAAATTCATTTCTTTTTCGCAATAAATAAAATAATATTATAAAATAGGTGTATATTCAGCGTGCAAAGATAATCAAAATCCGGGCGGTTGTGGCGTATGAAATATATAATGCGTATTATTTCCTAAATAGAATTAAAACATTAATTTTGCCAAATATTACACTCTAACTTAAATAAATTAATAAAAAATGAACGTATGAAAAAAGTATTAACTTTATTCGGATTGCTTTTTGTGCTGTTGGGTAGTGCCCATGCACAGAAAGGAAAACAGGCGATAGGTTTTGGCCTGAGTTACGGAACGGAAATCGAAAGTATCGGGTTGGGTATCAAGTATCAGTACAATATTACCAATCCTATCCGTATAGAGCCGTCTTTCAACTATTTCTTCGAGAATGACAATGTAAGCATGCTGGATTTGAACGTGAATTTTCACTATCTGTTTCCGGTGGCCAAGAGCGTTAAGCTTTATCCGTTGTTCGGTTTGACATTGTCCAACTGGATGTTCGACATGCACGACTTTGATATTGATATGGACGAAGGCCATGTGCATATCGACGATAACGGCAATCATAACGAATGCCGGTTCGGTGTAAATCTGGGAGCGGGAGCGGAATTTGCACTGCCTCGTAACTGGGCGATGAATTTTGAGTTCAGATACCAGCTGGTAAGCGATTTCGACCAGGGGGTTATCAATATAGGAGCTGCATACAGATTCTAAGGGAGCAGCGTATATTTTCGGGCACGGATTACACGGATTTCACGGAATTCACGGAAGAAGAATAAAGAAAATCCGTGTTTTCCGTGTAATTTGTATTTCCGTGCCTGAAAAAAATCAAGTGCATTTTGCACGACCTCTTATAATGTTAAAGAGAGAGTCTAATGCCGGGCTCGGGTTTGCTTAGGAGCGTGCCTTGATTTTATCCGCGAATTTTTTCCAGCCTTCGGCCGTTTTGTAGGCTTCGACGGCTTGTGCGGGTACGGAAATGCTTGTTATGGTTTCCGGAAATCCGTACCATTCGCCTTCGGAAGTGGCAGGCGGTGTGAGGGCTTCCACAATGACCTCTTTTATGCCGGTATTGTCGAAAGCGGAAAAGTCGATGCGGGTGACGCGGGCGGGAATGGTCAGTGTATGTACCTTTTGGTTGCCGGTTATCAGGCCTTGCCCCAGGATGCTTATGCTTTGAGGAATTTCAAAGCGGGCAAGGTTGGGGCAGCCTACAAAGCAGTGCTCTTTGATTACGGCATCTGGATGGTTGCTTGAGGCAGGACCGTATGCGGATACTTCCGTCAGGTTGGGGCATAGGTAGAAGGCACGTGCTTCTATGGTGGAGATGCTGTTGGGAAGTTGTACAGTGGTGATGCCGCTTCCCCGGAATGCTTCCATACCGATATGTGTGACGCTTTGGGGGATTACTGCGGATTTCAGATGTTCCGTCATCATGAATGCTTGTGTTCCGATGGCTGTGAGTGCAGACGGCAGTAATACTTCTTCTACTCCGGAGCATGCGAAAGCGCTTTCGGGAATCCGGGTGATTTGGGTGTGCGAGAGGTCGACCCGTTTCAGCCGGTCGCAGTAGTAGAACAAATCCGGCGCAAGCTGCTGCAAGGTGGACGGGAATACGATTTCCTGTATGCCGGAGTTGAAGAAGGCCATTTCGCCGATAGAGGTCAGTCCCTCGTTCATCACGACTCGGGTGATTTGCCTGTTCTGCATAAAGGCTTCCGGTGCAATGGCTGTTACGTGTGGGGGAAGGGTGATTTCGCTGTATCCTTTATATATTTCTGTCAGTACGCCTTCCTGTACGCGGATGGGAGCAATGCTGACGGTGAAGGTTGCCTGACGGTCTTCTATGCCGATGGTCAGTACCAGCCGGTCTGCCGGAGCATCGGAAGAAAAGCCGCTGACTTGTTCCGGAGTTACAGTGACGGGATATTCTTTGCCATTACTATATACGCCGGTCAGCAGGAGTCCGTCCAAATCGAGTGGTTCTCCCAAGGTATATGCTATTTTATGAGGCGGCTGTGCAATGGACAGCCCGATGAGTGTTCCTTTGTCTTCCGGCTGCTCTTCTCCGGGGGTGAGGGCGGAAGTCAGGCGGATTTCAAGCTGTATGTCTTTTCCGGCATCTATCGTTTTCCCAACGGACCATATACGGTAGTTGTCCGGACCGCCGCCTTCCTGTACGACAAATGTCAGGAAGCGCTGCGATTGTCCGGAGAACCATACTTCGCCGGGCAGCGTGAACAGGGCGATACCCTGCGCATTGGCGGTTGCGCCGGCAGTGGGAGGCGTGAGGTTATCTTGCTCGAATGCCTTGTAGTCTTTTTCGTCATACATCTTTACGGGAATGCCGGGCATCGCTTTTCCGTTTTCGTCATAAACGGTTACGCTTACACGGCTTTCTTTTCCTGTGTGCTGTTCCTTTTCGCATGCTACCGTCAGGAAGACCGCACATACTAAAAAAATAATCTTATTCTTCATATTCTTACACATTTTTAATCGTTGTTCCGGTTGCAAAGATAGTGAATACGGCTCTTCCGGGAGTTACGATTTGAATGTGTAAATCTAACAGGTGTGTTTCTATATTACTGTTTTACAGTGTATTATGAAATGAGGCTTTGTTTTTTTCTAACACGGCTCTGACATCTATCCGAAAAGGGATAAGAACAGGTCGGTATGGGGTGTTCCGGCTGCTTTGATGCGCGACTTCAACCGGGATTTTCGGGCATATATGTTTGCCACGCTCTCTTTCGTGAACAAGCTGATTACCTGCGGGGAGAATCCGGTGAAGATGTAGCAGAGCAGGCGGATGTCATTTTCTTTCATTGCCGGAAAGTCCTGCCGGAGTTTCTGCATGACGTTGTCATGGCAGGTATCTGCCATTTGTTCGAGTTCCCGGAGCATTTCACTGTTTTCCGAGAAGTCGGTGATTATCCGTTTTACTTCCTGAAACATGGCTGCCTGTTGCGATGATGTATTCTCGCGCTCGTAATAGGTTTTTCCGAGTTTGTCGAGGATGTCGAAGCGGGAAGCAACCAGGCTTTTCAGCCGTTTTTCCGTGTTCTGCCGTCCTTCCAGTTGCCGGGTGAGCGCCCGGTATTCGGCACGGGCCTCTTCCGCCAGCAGCAGGTAGCGGTCGTTGCGTTCGCGCTGGATGCGCAGGCGCTGGCGGATGATATAAACGGCTATTCCGGCGAGGATGAATATGCCGCAGGTAACGGTGGTTTCCCAGAAGATACGGTTCTTCATCCGGTATTCGGCAAAGGCGGATTGTTCCTGGAAATACTCTTTCTCCGTTATACCGGCGGAGACCTGCATGGTGGAGCGGGTGAGGGAGTCCGTGAGGTAGATATAGCGGTGTATATGGTCGGTCGCTTTCCGGAAGTTTCCGGAGAGGGCCTCTATCCGGTAGGCTGTGTATTGCAGTTCGGCCAGGTCGAGCACGTCATTGTCTTGCGCCTCTGCCAGTTGCAGGTAGTGGCGCGCGCTGTCCGTACGGTGTTTGAGAAGCTGGACGTCTATCATGGTGTGGGGGCCGTAGCGGGATGCCTTGCGTGCCGACTGTTCGATGCGTAGCAGCAGGTCCTGGGGGATTTGTTTTCTGCCCGATTTTACATAAAGGGAGGCAAGGTTGCTGAGGGCTGCTCCGGCAAGACGTTCGTCTGCCTGTTCGTCGGCAAGGTCGAGGGCCGCCGAATACAGCCTGATGGCACGTTCCAAATCTTTCTGGCGGTAGGATGAGGCTGCCATATCAAGCGTGGCTTCCGTTTCCTTACGAAGACTGTCGGATACTTGAAAATTCTCTCTGGCCTGCTTGAAGTAGTGGTAGGCGCGGACGTAGTTCATCTGTCCGTAGTATATACTGCCGATGCGTTCGTAGAGAAGCCCTTTATTGTAAGGGTCTTGCCGGCTTTGCAGCTGCTCTTCGATTTGCAGGAAGATGCGCAAAGCTCCGGATTTATCGCCGGCATCGGTCAGCAGGCTGTCCGCGAACTCAAGGCTGGGGAGCGGTTTACGTTCATGGCATCCCGCCAGCGACAAGAGCATACATATAATAGGTATGATAAGGCGTTTCATGCCGTGAATGTAGTGATAAAAGATGTTTTGCACAAGTGAAAGGCGGGAAATGAGGAGCTTTGCGTGAATTTCCTGCATTTCTTTTTTTAGGCTTCGCGGAACTTCCTATCTTTGCACTTCTAAATGTAGATAAAACCGTAACACTTTGGAATGGCTATATAGTTTGTTTGTCGAACACTCCGCATTGCAGGCGGTGGTGGTGCTCTCGCTGATTTCCGCTATCGGATTAGGGTTGGGGAAAATACATATTTGCGGTATTTCCCTCGGCGTGACGTTTGTTTTCTTTGCCGGTATTCTTGCCGGACATTTCGGACTGTCCATCGACCCGCAGATGCTGAACTATGCGGAAAGTTTCGGACTGATAATTTTTGTGTATGCACTGGGACTGCAGGTGGGGCCGGGCTTTTTCAGCTCTTTCCGCAAGGGCGGGGTACAGTTGAATATGCTGGCGCTGGGAGTAGTGCTCCTCGGTACGCTGATGACCGTATTGGGCAGTTATACCCTGAATATTTCGTTGCCGGACATGGTGGGCATCCTCTGCGGCGCTACCACCAATACGCCGGCGCTGGGTGCGGCACAGCAGACATTGAAGCAAATGGGGCTGGAAGCCAGTACGCCGGCTTTGGGATGTGCCGTGGCATATCCGCTTGGGGTAGTGGGCGTTATTTTTGCCGTGCTGATAATACGCAAGGCATTGGCGCGTAAGGAAGATCTGGAGTTGAAAGAGAAGGACGATGCGAACAAAACTTACATTGCGGCGTTTCAAGTACACAATCCGGCCATCTTCGATAAAAGCATCAAGGAGATAGGCGGCTTGAATTATCCGAAGTTCGTAATCTCCCGTCTGTGGCGGGACGGCAACGTAAGCATCCCCACTTCCGAGAAGATAATCAGGGAAGGAGACCGCTTGCTGGTGGTGACTTCGGAGAAGTATGCTCCGGCACTGACCGTACTGTTCGGTGAACAGGAACATACCGACTGGAACAAAGAGGATATAGACTGGAATGCCATAGACAGCCAGCTCATCTCGCAGCGTATCGTGGTGACGCGTCCCGAACTGAACGGAAAGAAACTGGGTTCGCTGCACCTGCGCAATCATTACGGCATCAACATCAGCCGTGTGTACCGTAGCGGCGTGCAGTTGCTTGCCACCGCGGAACTGACTTTGCAGTTGGGCGACCGTCTGACAGTGGTAGGTGAGGCTGCCGCCATCCAGAATGTGGAAAAAGTATTGGGAAATGCCATCAAGAGCCTGAAAGAACCGAATCTGGTAGCGGTGTTTATCGGTATCATCCTGGGTCTGGCTTTGGGTGCGATTCCCATTTCCCTGCCGGGCATCAGTGCTCCGGTGAAGCTGGGACTTGCCGGCGGACCGATTATCGTAGGTATCCTGATTGGTACGTTCGGGCCGAGAATGCACATGATAACCTATACCACACGAAGCGCCAACCTGATGCTCCGTGCATTGGGACTGTCGCTCTACCTGGCTTGTCTGGGACTGGATGCCGGAGCGCATTTCTTTGATACGGTGTTCCGTCCGGAAGGCCTGCTGTGGATTGCCGCAGGGTTCGTGCTGACCGTTGTTCCGGTGCTGATAGTGGGAGTGGTTGCCTTTAAATGGATGAAGGTGGACTTCGGCTCCATGGCAGGTATGCTGTGCGGAAGCATGGCCAACCCGATGGCGCTGAATTATGCCAACGACACCATTCCGGGCGATAATCCGTCGGTGGCTTATGCAACGGTGTATCCGATGTGTATGTTCCTGCGGGTAATCATAGCGCAGGTGCTGCTGATGTTCCTGTTGAATTGAGAGCTGAGAATTGAAAATTGAGAAATAACAGAAAGAGCTTAATTGCTGATAATTGAATATATATCATAAATCTAAAATCATAAATCGTATCATGGGAACTATTACTCCGGAAAGTATAGTCAACGACTTACGCTATTTGCAACTGTTGTCGCGCAGTTTTCCTACCATCGCCGATGCCAGTACGGAAATTATCAATCTGGAAGCTATTCTGAATCTGCCTAAAGGTACGGAACACTTCCTTACGGATATTCATGGAGAGTATGAGGCTTTTCAGCATGTATTGAAGAATGCTTCGGGTGCGGTAAAGCGGAAAGTGAATGAAATCTTCGGGCATACGCTGCGCGAAAGCGAAAAGAAGGAAATCTGTACGCTGATTTATTATCCGGAAGAGAAGTTGCAGTTGATAAAGGAACAGGAAACGGACCTGGACGACTGGTATCTCATCACCCTGAACCAACTGGTGAAAGTCTGCCAGAACGTATCTTCCAAATACACACGCTCGAAAGTGCGTAAAGCCTTGCCGGCGGAGTTCTCCTATATCATTCAGGAGTTGCTGCACGAGTCCAGCGTAGAGCCTAACAAGCATGCGTATATCAACGTCATTATCAGTACGATTATCTCGACCAAGCGTGCGGATGACTTTATCATTGCCATGTGCAAGCTTATCCAACGGCTTACAATCGACTCGCTGCACATCGTGGGAGATATCTACGACCGTGGTCCGGGTGCACATATCATCATGGATACGCTTTGCGACTACCATAATTTCGACATTCAGTGGGGCAACCATGATATACTGTGGATGGGTGCCGCATCGGGCAATGACGCTTGCATAGCGAACGTTATCCGTATGTCCATGCGCTATGCCAACCTGGCAACACTGGAAGACGGCTACGGCATCAACCTGCTGCCGCTGGCTACCTTCGCAATGGATACCTATGCGGATGATCCTTGCACTATCTTTGCTCCGAAGATGAACTTTGCCGATGCCAATTACAACGAAAAGACACTGCGGCTGATTACGCAGATGCACAAGGCGATTACGATAATCCAGTTCAAACTGGAAGCGGAGATTATAAACCGGCGTCCGGAGTTTGACATGGACAACCGGAAACTGCTGCACAAGATTGACTTTGAACGGGGCGTATTTGTGTACGAAGGCAAAGAATACGAACTGCGCGATGCCAATTTCCCGACTATTGACCCTGCCGACCCGTATCGCCTGACGGATGAAGAAAGGGAGCTGGTTGAAAAGATTCATGCTTCGTTCATGAACAGCGAGAAACTGAAGAAGCATATGCGTTGCCTCTTTACGTACGGCGGCATGTATCTGGTGTGCAACAGCAACCTGCTTTATCACGCATCCGTGCCCCTGAATGAGGACGGAAGTTTCAAGCATGTACGTATCGGCAAGAAAGAGTACTGGGGGCATAAACTGCTGCAAAAGACCGACCAGCTTATCCGTACCGCCTACTTTGACGAGGATGGTTCGGAGGAGAAGAATTTTGCGTTGGATTATATGTGGTATATGTGGTGCGGCCCGGATGCGCCCTCTTTCGACAAGGATAAGATGGCTACTTTCGAGCGTTACTTCATAGCCGACAAGGCATTGCATAAAGAGAATAAAGGTTATTACTACACGCTTCGCAACCGTGCGGATATTTGCGACAATATCCTGGCGGAGTTCGGGGTGGAGCCGGGGCCTCATTCGCATATCATCAACGGACATGTGCCGGTGAAGACGATTAAAGGTGAGCGCCCCATAAAAGCTGATGGAAAGTTACTGGTAATTGACGGCGGTTTCTCCAAAGCCTATCAGCCCGAAACGGGTATTGCGGGCTATACGCTGGTATATCACTCGCACGGCATGCAGTTGGTGCAGCATGACCCGTTCCAGAGCCGTCAGAAAGCGATTGAAGAGGGACAGGATATCAAGTCCACAACTTTCGTCATCGAATTCAATTCGCAGCGTATGATGGTGAAGGACACCGATAAGGGCAAGCAGCTCGTGACGCAGATTCAGGATTTGAAGAAGTTGCTGGTGGCATATAGAACGGGATTTATCAAAGAAAAGGAGATTTTCTGATATGGCTGTATGTTCCGGTGCTTGCATTGCCTGAAAAAAGGCATGACAAGTGTTCTTGCCAATAGTGCCGGATTAGTATTTGAATAACACCACACCGCCTTCTACAATGGCTCCCTTGTCAAAGTTGGCATTTCTGTTGTAGTATCTGTCCCAACCGTAACCGCCCGTAACGAATACTCCTAATTTTGCCGTCAGACGGTATTCGAGGTTGATACGGGTTTGGAGAGAATAGAGGCGGGCAGGGAAGCCATAGTCTTTATTCTTGAAGGTTTCTACGTGCTGGTATCCCAAATCGCCGCTGATGAACAGTTGCTTGCAGACGGGCAATTCCAGTCCGGCGCGGTAGAAAAGCGCACCGGAGAACTTATCGCTGAAGTCAAGGAAATGCGTACCGCCGCCGAGGATGGTATAGAACAGTTTGTTCTTGAAGCGGGCTGCAAGGTTCAGTTTCGTGGTGTTGCCGCCGAAAAACATCATCTGTACTTTGGTGTCCGGGTTGGCATTGACCAGTCCCAGTTGGAAACCGTCCAGCTTCTCCTTGTAGTAGTTTACCAAACCTATCTGAAGGCCTTTGGCACGGACGGCTACATTCAGGGGAGAGAGCTGCACGCCGGCAGACGTACCGCCTGTGATATTGCCCAAACCGGAAATCTGGAATCCTTTCATATCATCGCCCACCACATTCAGCAGACCGGATATGGTGACACCGGAAAAATTGCCGCCCGATATATTGGCGAGTCCTGAAAGCTGTACGCCGGCAGTCTTTTCGCCTGTAATATTCAGCAAGCCGCCTACAATCATTCCGTTGCTGTTATCGCCCGTGATATTGGCAAGGCCGGAGAAGACCATTCCCCGTGCGTGATTCCCCGTGATGCCCACAAGACCGGAAACGGACAGACCGCTGAGGTTATTGCCGTTGATATTGGTGATGCCCGCTACCTGTACGCCCCGCATACTTCCACCCACCATATTGGATATACCGGAGATTTGAACTCCGTTCATGTCTCTGCCCGTAACAGCTCCCAAAACATTTACTCCCAAGCCGTTCAAACGGTTCATCGCCGAGAAGATACCGAGATTGAAGAATGTGCTTCCGGCCGTATCCGTACGCTGTGTGGAAAGATTCTTCCAAAGGGAAAGGTTGATACCGGTTTTTTCTTTATGGGCAGACTGTTGCCGGTCTGTCCGGGCATGGCCTGTCCCTGCCAATAGCAGGGACAGACAGATAAGTGGAAATATACGTTTCATAATTCTTTATAATGTTTCATCGGGCCAGGACGCCAGCCGGTTGGTGGCACGTAATACAGGACGCTGCGCATCCACCGACCGCAGATAGTTGCTCAACTTTTTTGATAGTTTCTTTACAAGTTTGGGGTTCTCGGCGGCTACGTCATGTTTTTCGCTGATGTCGGCAGGGATATTGAACAATTCGTGCTTGCCGCTGTCGAAGTAGTACACCAGTTTCCATTCTCCGGAACGGATGGAGCAGGTGGCGCCTATACCCGGACCGGAAGGGCCCCAACTGTGCGGGTAATGCCAGTAGATGTCACGGGCGGGCATCTTACCTTTGCCCGTAAGCAGGGGCAGGAAGCTGATGCCGTCGCGTTTCTGTACCGTATTGTAGTGCTCCACACCGGCTATTTCGAGAATGGTGGGGAAGAAATCTTCTATCATCAGATAATGGTCGCATTTGGTTTCTGCCGCTACTACGCCGGGCCAGCGTACAATCATCGGTTCGCGCACTCCGCCTTCGTAGGCGGAACCTTTTCCGCTGTTGAGCGGATAGTTCTGCCTGTGCAGCTCTCCTGCACGGGTGTGTGCAGCCAGTCCGCCATTATCGGACATGAAGAGCAGTACAGTGTTGTCGGTGAGGTTGTTTTTGTCCAGATAGTCCATCAGGTCGCCGAGGCTTTTGTCCATGCCTTCAATCAGAGTGGCATACGCTGCTTCTACCGGGGGAAGTCCTTTGTCCAGATATTTTTGGTAGAAACGCATGTCGGGCTGGATAGGCGTATGGATGGCATAATGGGCCATGTAGAGGAAGAAAGGCTTGTCCGTTGTCCGGGCGTTGTCCAAAGCTTTCTCGGCTTCTATGGTAAGGGCTTCGGAGAGGAATATGTCTTTGCCGTGATATTTTTCCAGTCCGGGTACGGCAGCCAGCGGGCTTTTTCCGCCGGGTTTGTTTCCGAAGTTCTGCATGCCGTAGTAGCTGGCGGGAGAGCCTGCCGCATGGCCGGCTATGTTCACATCGAAGCCCATTTTCAGCGGATCGGCTCCGGGCGTGTCATTAGCTCCGAAGTGGGCTTTGCCGCAATGGATGGTGTGGTAACCGTTGTCCTTGAGCACTTGTGCCAGCGAGGTGACTTGCGTGGTGCGTTCCACACCCGGTTCCTGACAGATACCGTTGACATTCCATTCGGGGTATATCATAACGGAGTCCGGCTGTTCGTGGGTGGTATTCTTGCGTAACGTCCAGCTTGTCACCCGGTGACGCGCAGCGTTCATACCCGTAAAAAGGCTGACGCGCGTAGGCGAACTGATGCTACAGGCATAGGCTTGCGTGAACATCTTGCCCTGCTTTGCCAGACGTTCCATATTGGGTGTATGGTACGTGTCGTTGTAGTGGGTGCGTTGTGTCCAGAAAGGCAGGGATGTGTCCTGCCAACCCATATCATCCACCAAGAATAAAATAATGTTCGGACGCTTGTCCGTAACAGGAGCCGTTTCATTTGACGGCCTTGTGTGTACTTCTCCTGCCATTCCACATAACGGAAGCAGCGCAGCAGATAATAACAATTCGTTTTTCATCGGGAAAAGAGAGGTTAGTGGTTAGTGATTAGTGGTTAGTGATTAACATTAAAAATAGCGGTAAATAATTAGCGCAATATACTGCACAGCCTACTAATCGCTAATCACTAACCGCTAATTACTATTTCATCATCCTTTTGCTTCTTGATACAGGAAGCGTTTGATGGATTTTTTGGGTGTCTTTTCAAATTCTTCGGGATATATCTTCATTTTGGAAATCTGGCTGTAGGCGGGCAGTTCTGCATTCAGAGCCACACGATTCTCTTCCATGACACGTTCTATATCGTCGTTGTTGAGGCCGTGGGCAAAGGCATCGTCAAAGTCGGGATATACCAGTCCCACGAGCTTTTCGTTCTGCTGTACGATGATGCTTTCAGCTACGTACGGCAGGTTGTTCAGCTTGTCTTCTATTTCTTCGGGGTAGATGTTCTGCCCGTTTGGACCGAGGAGCATATTCTTGCTGCGTCCTTTGATGGTGACATTGCCTTCGGCATCCATCAGGGCAAGGTCGCCGGTGTGCAGCCAACCGTCTTTGTCCACAACTTCGGCGGTAGCCTCTTCATTCTTGTAGTAGCCCAGCATGACGTTGGGACCGCGGCAGACAATCTCGCCGGGGATATTCTCCGGATCGGGAGAGAGAATCTTCACTTCCATGCGCGGAGCGGCTTTTCCGCAGGAACCGGGTTTGAAGCGCGTCCAGTCTTCGTAACAGATGATAGGACCGCATTCTGTCATACCGTAACCTACGGTATAGGGGAAGTCTATCATGCGCAGGAACTGTTCCACCTCCTGGTTGAATGCCGCACCGCCGACAATGACTGTGGCAAAATTGCCGCCGAATGCCTGTACCATTTGCTCGCGTACGGTGGCTTTTATCTTGTCGTTAATGATAGGTACTTTCAGCAACAGTTTCATGGTAGGCGTTTCCAGCTTGGGCAATACACTCTTCTTGATAATCTTTTCGATAATGAGCGGTACGGCTACGATGAGGTTCGGCTTTATGTCGGCGAATGCCTGGAAGATAATCTTCGGACTTGGCATACGGGTGAGGTAGTAGATGTGGCAACCTACGGAGAACTCATACAGGAATTCGAATGCCAATCCGTACATATGAGCCATCGGCAGCATGCATACCAGTTTGTCGCCGGCTTTCAGCGGCAGTACTTCGAAAGCGAATCGGGTGTTGGACCACAGGCTGCGATAGGGGAGCATTACGCCTTTCGAGTAACTGGTAGTACCGGAAGTATAGTTAATGACCGCCAGCTCTTCGGGTTGGTCTTTGTGATAGTCGATGTGTTCCTTACGGAAGTTCTTGGGAAATTTCTTGCCGAATATCTCGTTGAGGTGATCGCGGGCGTAAGTAACCCGTTCGTTGCGCGAGACCAGCAAGGTGAAGTCTGTCATCATGAAGATACCTTCGAGCAACGGCATGGCGCTTTCGTTGAGATTTTCCCACACCTGGTCGCCTACAAAAAGAAGCTTGGCCTCGGAGTGGTTGACGATGTTATGCACATTGTCCGCCTTGAATTCGTGAAGAATGGGCACGATGACCGCACCATACGTCAGGGTAGCGAGGAAAGTGACTCCCCAATGCGAACTGTTACGTCCGCAGACGGCGATTTTATCGCCTTTTCTGATGCCGCTCGCTTCAAAGATGATATGCAGTTTTTCTATTTTGCGGGCTACATCCTTGTATTGCAGGGTGGCTCCCTTATAATCGGTCAGGGCATCCAGGTCCCAGTTTTCCTTTATACTATTCTCTATATAGGCGATAAAACTTTGTTCCATTATATATTGCACATTTAGTTGAAAATTGTGCAAATATAAGGGTTTATGTAGAGAATGCAAACTTTTAGGGGGAAAAAGCATTTTATGCAAATTCCCCCTTTGAGCCTATTTATTGTTATCCAGATACCAGCGGTACATCCGCTCTACACCTTCTTCGATGTCTATTTTATGATGCCAGCCCAGTGCGTGCAGCTTACTCGGGTCGGTGAGTTTGCGCATGGTCCCATCGGGTTTGGAAGTGTTGAAGATCAGCTTTCCGCGATAACCCACAACGTTGACAATCAGTTCGGCAAGCCGGCGGATAGTAATTTCCTTACCTGTGCCGATGTTGATGTGGCAGTTGCGGATGTCCTTGTCTCCGGGTTGGCAGGTGTCTTTGAAGTCTACGTGCTCCATGACGAATACGCTGGCATCCGCCATTTCCTCGCTCCAGAGGAATTCGCGCAACGGAGTTCCCGTACCCCAAAGCCGGACTTCTTTTTCGCTGATGCCGTATTTGGAAAGTATGTTCAGTATCTCTCTGTTGCTGTTGCTGCCATTGATTCCTTCTACCGGACGCAGGTTCATGTCACGGCGCACGGCATCCCAGTCGCCTTGTTGCAGGCAGTGGGCCAGGTGTATCTTGCGAATCATGGCAGGAAGTACGTGGCTGCGTTCCAGGTCGAAGTTGTCGTTGGGACCGTAGAGGTTGGTGGGCATGACGGCAATGTAGTTCGTGCCGTATTGGAGGTTGAAGCTCTCGCACATTTTCAATCCGGCAATTTTGGCAATGGCGTACGGTTCGTTGGTGTACTCCAGGGGTGAGGTGAGGAGTACGTCTTCTTTCATCGGCTGTTCGGCATCACGCGGATAGATACAGGTGCTGCCCAGAAAGAGCAGTTTCTTGACATTGTGGCGGAAACTTTCGCCTATGACATTCTGCTGTATCTGGAGATTCTTGTAAATGAAATCGGCACGGTAGATGCTGTTTGCCATGATACCGCCCACGAAAGCAGCGGCAAGGAATACGTATTCCGGCTGTTCCTCATCGAAGAAACGGCGGACGGCAACACCGTCCAGCAGGTCGAGTTCTTTGTGGGTTCTGCCCACGAGATTGGTATAGCCTTTCTCTTGCAGGTTTTTCCAGATAGCAGAGCCTACCAGTCCGCGATGCCCTGCGATGTATATTTTTGCGTTCTTGTGTAACATTGTTATAAAATGAATTGGTTTTAGACAGAAGAACAAAAGAACATATTCGGTTTATACTCTTTTTTATTTTCTCATATATATATATATGTTCTTTTGTTCTTCTGTCTGAAAAATTAAATTATCTGTTTCAGTCTTCTTTGCTTCTCAAATGCAGTTTCCGTACAAACTTCATGTCATGTTCCGCCATGATGTGTACCAACTCCTCAAAGCTTGTCTGCTGCGGATTCCAGCCCAGTAACGTTTTGGCTTTGGTGGGGTCTCCCAGTAACTGTTCCACTTCGGAAGGACGGAAATATTTGGGATCCACCTCTACCAGTACCTTACCGGTTTGGCTGTCAATACCCTTCTCGTTCACGCCTTCGCCTTCCCAGCGCAGTTCTATGCCGGCTTCCTTAAAGGCAAGTGTGGCAAACTCGCGTACGGTGTGCATCTCTCCGGTGGCAATCACGAAATCTTCCGGTTTGTCGTGTTGCAGGATAAGCCACATACATTCCACATAGTCTTTGGCATATCCCCAGTCGCGGCGTGCATCCAGATTGCCCAAATACAGTTTGTCCTGGAATCCTTGTGCAATGCGGGCGGCAGCCAGCGTAATCTTGCGGGTAACGAAGGTTTCGCCGCGGCGCTCGCTTTCGTGGTTGAAGAGAATGCCGTTTACGGCGAACATTCCGTAACTTTCGCGGTAGTTCTTTGTAATCCAGAAACCGTATTGCTTGGCTACGCCGTAGGGACTGCGCGGGTAGAAAGGGGTAGTCTCCTTCTGCGGCACTTCCTGCACCTTGCCGAACAGTTCCGAGGTAGATGCCTGATATATCCTGGTTTTCTTTTCCAGACCGAGAATGCGTACAGCTTCGAGCATGCGCAGCGTACCTATGGCATCTGTTTCGGCGGTATATTCGGGTACATCGAACGAGACCTTTACGTGGCTCTGTGCAGCAAGGTTGTATATCTCGTCCGGCTGCACCTGCTGGATAATGCGTATCAGCGAACTGCTGTCCGTCATATCTCCATAATGCAGGTTGATAGTTCGCTTCTGCTTCATGTCGCGCACCCACTCATCGAAATACAAGTGCTCGATGCGTCCGGTATTGAACGAAGATGAGCGGCGCAATATGCCGTGTACTTCATATCCTTTTTGCAACAGGAATTCTGCGAGGAACGAACCGTCCTGTCCGGTTATTCCGGAGATTAGAGCTTTTTTCATTGTTTCTGGTATTATACTTTTTTTGATTGTTGCATATTTCGTCCTGCAAAAATCGTAATTTATTGTGAGACAACAAAGCCAATGCGGTAAATGATTTTGAGATTATTTTTGCTTTATACCGAGAGTAGCGTCCGGATGATTGCCGGGAAGCGGATATGACATCGTTTTTCTGTGTCAATCCTTTATGAAAAAAATGAATTAATTTCAAATTTGATACGAACAAACAGACGTTATTTTTTGTTTTAATAACAAAGATAAATTATACAAGTATATGGAGTATTTAAATAAAACAGACATTGGACTGATAGGGCTGGCCGTGATGGGCGAGAATCTTGCATTGAATATGGCGGACAAGGGCTGGCGGGTTTCAGTTTATAACCGTACGGTTCCGGGGATTGAAGAAGGTGTAGTAGAACGTTTTATAAACGGACGCGCACAAGGTAAAAGTATTGAAGGATATACGGATATAGCTCGTTTTGTGGAGTCTGTAGCCGTTCCGCGCAAGATAATGATGATGGTTCGTGCCGGTAGTGCGGTAGACGAACTGATGGAGCAGCTTTTCCCGTTGCTCTCTCCGGGAGATATATTGATAGACGGAGGCAATTCCAATTATGAAGATACCAATCGCCGTGTGGCATTGGCCGAAGCGAGAGGCTTCCGTTTTGTGGGAGCAGGTGTTTCCGGCGGTGAAGAGGGTGCATTGAATGGAGCTTCTATCATGCCGGGCGGTTCGGTAAGCGCCTGGGAAGAAGTGAAGCCTGTTTTGCAGAGTATTGCTGCCAAAGCATCTGACGGCATGCCTTGCTGCCAGTGGGTGGGACCGGCCGGTTCGGGACATTTTGTCAAGATGATTCATAATGGCATCGAATATGGCGATATGCAGCTTATTTCTGAAGCCTATTGGGTGATGAAGAACCTGCTGAAGCTGGATAACGGAGAAATGTCTTCAGTCTTTTCGCAATGGAATGAGGGCAAATTGCGTAGCTATCTTATTGAAATTACTGCTAATATCTTGCAGCATAAAGATAAGTCGGGCGGTTATCTGATAGATAAAATACTGGATACAGCCGGACAAAAAGGTACAGGCAAATGGTCGGTAATCAATGCTATGGAGCTTGGTATGCCGTTGGGGCTGATTGCTACGGCTGTTTTTGAACGCAGCTTGTCGGCTCAGAAAGAACTGCGGAAGTCGGCTGCCGGGCATTTTACCTGCCGGCGCACGGAGGTGGTATACAACAAATCCGAAATGGTAGGAGATATTTATTCGGCGCTTTATGCATCCAAACTGGTGTCTTATGCTCAAGGCTTTGCTGTATTGCAACGTGCTTCGGACTCTTTCGGATGGAACCTCGACCTGGCTTCCATTGCCCGTATGTGGCGTGGCGGTTGCATCATCCGCAGTATCTTCCTCAATGATATTGCAGCATCTTTCGAGGGGAATGAGAAACCGCAGCATCTTCTTCTTACTCCTTATTTCAGCAATGAGATGAAACAACTGCTCTCCGGCTGGAAACATCTGGTGGCACAGGCTATGAAAGAGGAACTTCCGGTTCCTGCATTTTCATCGGCATTGAATTATTTTTATTCACTCATCTCCGCCAACTTACCGGCGAATATGATTCAGGCACAGCGCGATTATTTCGGAGCGCACACCTTTGAGCGTGTGGACGGACTGCGTGGGCAGTTCTTCCATGAAAACTGGACAGGACACGGCGGAGAAACGAAGTCGGGAACCTATAACGTGTAGTCTTTCTTTAGTGTGAAGATTACTGAAATTCCCCTACAAATATAAAGCTATGAGTAAATTTGTGATGATAATTTTCGGCGCTTCCGGTGACCTGACGAAGCGCAAGTTAATACCGGCATTATATAATCTGTACAAGGATAACCGCTTGCCGGAAGGTTTTGCTGTTTTAGGCATCGGACGTACCGGATACCGGGATGATACCTACCGTACTTATATACGGACGGAAATGGAACGTTTTGTGGCTTCGGAAGAACATGCCGGCGGACGTATGACTGACTTTTGCAATCATCTGTACTATCTTTCGCTTAATCCGGCTGAGGCTGCCGATTATGGAAATCTGGATGCCCGTCTCCGGGAACTGACGGGTGAGCAGGAGCCGGATGGCATGTTGTACTATCTGGCAACGCCGCCGTCGCTGTATGGTGTGATTCCTCTTCATCTCAAGACTGCCCGCCTGAACCGTCCTCATACGCGTATCATCGTCGAGAAGCCTTTCGGTTATGATTTGGAATCTGCCCGTGAACTGAACCGTATCTATGCTTCCGTATTCGAGGAGCATCAGATTTACCGTATAGACCATTTCCTGGGTAAAGAGACTGCGCAGAACATTCTGGCTTTTCGTTTTGCCAATGGCATCTTCGAGCCGCTTTGGAACCGTAATTACATTGACTATGTAGAGATTACCGCAGTAGAGAATTTGGGTATCGAACAGCGTGGAGGGTTTTATGAAGGAACCGGAGCATTGCGTGATATGGTACAGAATCACCTCATTCAGTTGGTAGCACTTACCGCGATGGAACCACCGGCAGTTTTCAATGCCGATAATTTCCGCAACGAGGTGGTAAAAGTATATGAATCTCTCTCTCCCTTGACCGAAGAAGACCTGAACGAGCACATTGTCCGTGGGCAATATACCGCGTCTGCGACCAAGCCCGGTTATCGTGAAGAGAAGAACGTAGCTTCCGATTCCCGTACCGAAACTTATATTGCCATGAAAATAGGCATTGACAACTGGCGGTGGAGCGGCGTTCCTTTCTATATCCGTACCGGAAAACAGATGCCGACCAAGGTGACCGAAATCGTGGTACATTTCCGCGAGACACCTCATCAGATGTTCCGTTGTGAAGGCGGCCACTGCCCGCGTGCCAACAAACTGATTCTGCGTTTGCAGCCCAATGAGGGTATTGTGCTGAAGTTCGGAATGAAAGTTCCGGGACCGGGGTTTGATGTGAAACAGGTGATGATGGACTTCAGTTATTCCGATTTGGGCGGTCTGCCCGCCGGAGACGCGTATGCCCGCCTGATTGAAGACTGTATACAGGGAGACCAGACACTCTTTACCCGTAGCGATGCCGTGGATGCGTCATGGCGTTTTTTCAATCCTGTGCTGAAGTATTGGCAGGAACATCCGGATGCACCGCTTTACGGTTATCCCGTGGGAACGTGGGGACCTTTGGAAAGTGAAGCTATGATGCGCGAACATGGGGCCGAATGGACTAACCCGTGTAAGAATTTGACGAATACTGATGAATATTGTGAATTATGAAAAGTTATGTATATCCTGCTGCAACCTCGACTGCACGTGCTCTTATCCGATATATAATTGATATGATGAACCGGGAGCCGGAGCGGATTTTTTACTTTGCTTTCAGCGGAGGAACGACTCCTTCCCTTATGTTCGACATTTGGGCGCATGAGTTCAGAGAAGAGACTCCTTGGATGCGGATGCGGATTTTCTGGGTGGACGAACGTTGTGTATCCGTCAGCGACTCGGACAGTAATTACGGTACTATGCTGCGTTTGCTGTTGCAAGAGGTAGGCATGCCCGATGAATATGTATACCCCATTCATGGTGATTGTCGTAGTCCGGCGCAAGAGGCGAAACGTTATTCGGATTTGGTTTCCGGTACGGTTCCTTTGCGCCGGGGTTTCCCTACTTTTGACATAGTGCTGTTGGGAGCAGGTGATGACGGACATACTTCTTCCATTTTCCCCGGTCAGGAGTATCTGCTCTCTTCTTTTCATCCGTATGAAAAGAGTATAAATCCTTATAACGGGCAGCCGCGTATTGCCATGACGGGATGTCTGCTGTTCAGTGCCAGAAAACTTATATTCTTGATAACGGGCAAGAACAAGACGGAAGTTGTTTATGACATTCTGAAATCGGGCGATACCGGTCCGGCTGCCTACGTGGCGCATCATGCCGCGGATGTGGACATCTTTACCGACATAGAAATTGACGGATAAGCGGTTATCCTTTTGAGGTTCCGCTTTCCAGTATGCTTACGATGGAGAAGAGTGTGAAGCAGATACCGCCCAATCCTGCCAGTACACGTGCCGGTACAAAGTAGGCTTCGTGTATGCTTGCCATTTCAAAAAGGAAGGCAGACAGGAACAGACAGAGCAGTGCGGTAAATACAGGTATCAAGGGAATTCGGTTTGCCAGTTTGAAAGTGTTGTGCCATATTGCTGCCAGGAGTATGACTTTGCTTGAAATGCTGTAGCAAACCAATCCCAGGCCTATCATTATATACCCTATGGAAGATTCGGCAGGGTTCGGATTTTTCAGTATCAGTAGCCCCCAAAGGATGCTGAGTGTTCCCATGGCAAGTACCATTACAGGCCACCATTTACGTTCTGCATGCGAGTAACTGTTACGTATTTGGCGTACGATAGTTGCCACCAGTGCCACGAGGCTTGTACAGATGCAGGCTATTCCTGCCATGACATGCCCTGCTACATAATAGGCGTTGTGCACATCGCTTTTTGCAAGCAGCTGGAATGTCCATATCCATGTGGCAAGTGCCAGCAATGCCGCAACAACTATAAGAAGCTTACCTTGTGTGCCGTTAAAGGCTTGTGGGGGCACATCGTTTTCCGTCGTTTGGGAATTGGCAGGTATAAGGGTGAATCGGGTGGAAGAAGTGGCGGTCGTTGCCACACAGGCAGTGATGAAAGCTACGCCGCAGATTACATGTCCGGCTACGAAATGACTGGCGGTGGCAGCTTCGCTGATATATTCCCAGCCGCAGATGAAAGTCAGTAGGGCAGCCAGATAGCCAAGCACGGGCAGAGCATACCGGACAACCGTGTTGTATGTGTGAATAATCTGCCGGATAATGGTAGCCGCTGTTGCAAACAAGGCAATGCAAATCATTCCTAATGACATTACTACCGGACCGGCAACGTTTTTTGCCGGGTCCGTTCCCATATCAAGTACAAAAGCTCCGTAACCAAAACAAAACAGGGCCATCAGCAGAGGGATGGTGCGAAAGAGAACACTGATTCCGTAATTCATAATTATTTTCTATTAAAGTTTTCCCCTCTAACAGCAGCATTATGACTTTGTTTCTCATTTTAAGCTTTATTCATAGGATATAATACTTTGACAGTCCGGTTTAGGGTGCAAGGCGGTTTATCTCCCATTTTTCGGAGTTTGGACACGATAGGCCGGAAGCGGACTTTTCTTCGTGGAGAGTATATTCGAAACGGTCGTGCAGCCTGCTTTCCCGTCCCTGCCAGAATTCGAAGCGGGTGGGGGTGACGGCAAAACCGCCCCAGTTGTCGGGACGTGGTACGGTCTGTCCGGTCAGCCTGGCAGCTTCCTTTACAAAAGCGCGGATTATTTCCATCCGGCTGCTGATGACGTGACTTTGGGGGGATATTCTTGCGCCGATCCGGCTTTTGTAGGGTCGGGTGGAGAAGTAAGCGTCCGATTCTTGAGGAGTGCATTTCTCTGCTTTCCCTTCAATATGTACTTGTCTTTCCAGCTTATGCCAAACGAAAGAGAGGGAGATGTAGGGATTGGCTGTGAGTTGCCGTCCCTTACGGCTTTCGTAATTGGTGAAGAAAATGAGTTTACTGTTTTCCACGCCTTTCAGCAGTACGGTGCGGGTAGAGGGCCGTCCGTCCGGTGAGACGGTGGCTATAATCATGGCGGTCGGTTCGTTCTCGCCGCAATGCAGGGCGTCGTTGAGCCAGCGGGCGAATTGCTCGAAGGGATTCTCCGAGATAGTATTCCGGGTGAGCTTGCCTTTCTTATATTCTTTTCGTATGTCCGAGAATTGGGAATCCATATAATTACTGTTTATTATTATAACAATGAAAGAGCGAAAGGGTTGAAATACGGATACGTTAACCGCTAAAAATATCTTTTTTTCTTCTTTTTTTATAATTGTAATGATAATTCTTCTCAGTTTCGTTATGTGTTTCCGTTCTATAGGACGATTTCATGTAAATAATGTTTATATTTGTACTTCAATTACAAACATTGTTTATATGAGCGACAGACAACAATTCATTATAGATTGCACATCTCTTATTCCTGTTATAGGAACTTTGGTTTTAATAAAAATAGCTAACGAACAAATGGTTACCATGGTTGCTGCTTATGTACTTTGTGGCGAACTTTTGGGTGTGTTGATCAGTAGAATATTGAGGTTATATTATATTGATGTGGCTTTCGTCTGGTTGGGTGGAATTATGCTTTGGCTGTGGTATTGGTTCGGAGTACAGCCCAGCTATATGGGGTGATAGAGCATCAGCTGCAAGTGTGGATAGGACGTCTTGTAATTCAAGTTATCAAATGGACAGACGATTAATCAGAAGAGGTTGATACTCATAAAATTAGTATTTAATAGGTCTATAATAAAAGCACTTCCAACGTTCGCTTACGGAGGAAGTGCTTTACACAAAAACTAAACTAGACTTATAGTATTGAAAATGCAGTTGTAATCTGTGTATCATTCCTTTGCGAGTTGGCTGAAATAGATGTCCGACAATAAATGAGAAAAATCAGTTCATAGTTTGTAATGTTACGTTACTTTTATTTATATTTTCGAGCACTTCATCAATGAATAAAGAGCGGTAATGTGGGCATTCAAGAACGCCCTTACTTTTTGCTTCCCGGTACACTTTGGAGAAGAGTTTTGCTTTCTCCTTGTCGGTGATTGGTAGTTGCTCTATGGGAGTGGCGAGAAACCGGCACCCCCAGCCCTTACAGGTGGGAGTAAGGGAGCAGTGCCCGGTTCCAGTACAAGCGGATGCGCAAAGTTGTATTGCTGGTTTCATCTTGATAGTTTTTCTTTTAATAGCTGTTGACCATTTTTCAAATAGTTGATAATTTCTGGTAACGATGATATTTTTAAATATGAAGTAGACCTATTGGTATAACTCTTTGTTTGAATGGCAATTTGCCATTTTGTATTATCAGATGTGCTGAACACTGTGATTGAAACCCCATCACGAGACTTATATTCGCATTCGGTATAGGTGTTGGGGGTTTGGGTTATAATCGTTTCACTCATGTATTCTAATGATTTGATACAAGCGTCTAATTCATCAGAATCTAATGTTCCTATAAATGTCTCTGAGTTCTTTAAAGCAGATGAATAATAATAGGTCTTTATTCGTAATGCTCCTATTTTTTCAGCGGTAATTTCATCCGTAACTACTAATGCTTGAAAACCAACACCTACTTTTTTGCCTTCAACGTCATAAAATTCTCTTTTTAATAGAGAACCTTCTTTTTGTTGAAAGAGGATTGCTTTACTTTTGGAAGCAGGTTTTTCTTCCTGGGCGAATGTGTTTAATGAAAAAATAATGAGAGTTAATAATAATATTATCTGTTTCATAGTAATATTGATTTTGGGTTTATAATAATACATTCTTTCTAGTTAATTTACTATTTAATTTTTATGGTTGATTAGTTTTATTATCAGGATTATAATCGCTTGTTATTCTTATATGTTCCTGTGGAAAGGTTATATCTGTTTCTTCCACATTTTGCAAAATGAAAATTCCCAAAGCCCGAGTCTTTTCATTTTGAGGATTTATTTGGGATAATATATCATAATACCATTCTTTTTTATTTGGCAATAAAGGGCATTTTGTCTTTAAATAGTCCTGATAATCTATACGAATTTTAGATAATAGGTTGATAATAACTTCAATTCTGTCTTTGGTTAAATTATCTTTTACGGCTACAAGTAGTGCGTCCATATACCCATCTATGGCATATTGTATGAGATTCCCATCATGCATTTTTGTTGCATAGTTTAAAATGCGAGTAAAAGTAATATCAGATTTTAACCATTCCAGCTCTTTCTTTATTTCTTGAAATTGACTTCTTAGTTTTTCGTTTTCGTTTACTAATGTTTCTATTTGATGCTTATTCGTTGTTTCCATGTCTTTAAGCAACTTCTTGTTTTGTTCATCAATATCTTTCTTTAAATTGAAAGATTGATAAATCTGAACGGTAACAAATACAGTTACTGCCAATGAAATAATAGCTACCATCCCGCCAAGGTAATCTATCTCAAGGTCTGTTCTGTAATCATACCTAAATATTGTCACTAAAGATAGTATTATAGCTATTCCACTAGTTATTATAGTGAAATAAATATACGCATGAACATTATGCTTTTGTTCTTTAATCATCGTTCAAAAGGTGATTTCTTTTTTTAGAATGCCGTATTATAATCTCATGCTGCGTTCAACAACCTTAATCACATTGTATATCTCTACTACATCGTCAAGATTGACAGTGTAGTCGTTAAATAATTCGTTGAGTGAATGGCAAGTGATATTTCCGTAATCATCTTGCGCAGTGATTTGCTTAATGGATATTCCTTTTGTTCGATGTACAATGACGAAATACCAGTCGTTGATATGAAGTTTAGGGAGCCATAAATCACGTCTTACTTCCCTGCAAAGTAGCTTGTCCCCGTCGCAGATAGAATTACGGCTGCCATCATCCATACTGTCGCCTTCTGCCTCAAAAATGCGGTATTTTCCGTGATAGGTTTGGTCTACAATAACCGGCATTGTTGGCAGGGTATCTATGTATTCAGCATCTCCGTATCCGGCAAGATAACCGCATTGTGCTTTGATGTGTATAACAGGCACATTCATATAGTTTAGGTCATCTACTTGGCGGGCGTTGGAGTGGAATGTTTGGGATTGGGTATCGGTAAGCATATCCCCTTCGCCGGTTAGTAGCCATTCTAAATTATATATAGGAAATGCACTAACTATCTTTTCACATGTTGCACGTGAAGGTGTACGATGCTCATTAATAATGCGGGTGATGGTTACATTATTAGATATACCAATAGCTTTACTGAATGAATTCTTATTCAAGCCTTCTTTTTCAATAATTAATTCAACTCTTTCCCAAGCTTCCATATTTGAATATACTAACAGTTAGTTAAATGTTGTAAATAAACTAACTTTTAACTGGTGAAAGTTTGTATTTATACTAACTGTTAGTATCTTTGCAACATCGAACAACAAACAACGACAAAGATGCGAAGTTTGATTGAGATAACCAAAAAAACAACATACCTAAAAAGGAGTAGTTCTTTGATTTATTGACGTTGCAAAACATATAGTATTAACTTTAAAAACAGGAATAGATATGGATGAAGAACAGTATAAGTCTATACGCATAGCATTAACCATAATAATTGCGATGCTTGGTGCAATCATTGGGCACTTATTCAGCAAATAGGTGATTGGCCAGCGCACCCAATAGAGCGGAGACCAAGTAATAAATGACTTGCTTGACGGAAGTGAGGATATCCTTGTTGCGGTCTTTCCGCCTTTTGCAGGCATATCCGCCTTCTTTTTGAAATTCCATCCCTTTGGGTGTCATGTCAATAGTAAACCTGTATGGCAGATTCGTATGGGGTACAGCCTTGATATATCCTTCCTCTGCCAGTTTTAGGATAATCCGTTTCGTCCTGTCGGGGTTGTCCGTTATGTCAGCGAACACACGGTCTGAATAGTGCATGGTGTGGTTATATTCACAGAACATGCTTATGACAGTGAGGAAAAAGTCTAAATCATTATCGGTTATGACATCGTTTTGAGGCATAATCATCGCTTCGATAGGGTCTCGATGGTTTTTGAAAGGCTTTCAATAGTTCGTTGTTGAGATTCAATGATAGAAAGATATTGTTCCTCTTTAAAATTATTGACAGCTTCATTAAATGTTATTGGAGATTCATTTTTAGGGACTAATAACAAGAACTCAGTGAAGTCATCATTAGGATATGTAGCTTTTACCTTATTATATACATCTTTAGATACAGGTCTTTTACCTGATTCTATTTCGGATAGATATGGTTGGGCAATCCCAATTAGAGTGGCGAAATCTTTCTGCTTTAATCCTTTAGACTTACGAAACTCTGCTATATTAAATTCTTTCATATATAAAATATTGTTAATATAATAGATTTTATCTGCTATATATAGTGATAATATAGTGATATTGTATATATTTGCAACGTCGAACAACAAACAACGACAAAGTAACTAAAAAGTGTTGGTTTGAGCAAAAAATAGTAATACCTAAAAAGGAGTAAGACAATGAAAAAAAGAGATTATGAATTGGTAAAGAATGGCAAGTATAACAGAAGAGCAATCATGCAGAGAGCTTATGTATATGTGCGTAATTACAATTACTCTCTTTCAAGCGCCTTAAAAACGGCTTGGTGTGACGCTCATCTGAAAATGGATGAATATAAAGCACAGATTGCTCCTAAGTATCAAGATTACCCGAAGTCGGCTAATAATTTCAGACAGGCTATGATTGATTTGAATCCTACTCTAAGAAGCTACGATAGCTCTTGGAGATAATATAAACAAAGCTGCAGAAAAGGTCAGTGCTATATCGGTGATAAAAGCCGCGAGGGTTCGTAATGGCAAACGAACACTTTACCCTTCACCGGGCAGCTTTCCCCATTCGGTGATGCGTTACATCGAATTTCTCCGTCCGGTCTTTGAGCCTACCCTTTGATGGGAGACGGAGAACTGATATAAGCTCGACATTCGGGCAGGAGAGGCGATACTCCGCAACAACACACCCCGAAAGACTTGGAACTGGTGACAGCAGAAGTAGACTTGAGTAGGGTTACGGGTGCAGCCCCGGTGAAATCTGCCGCAGTTCGTACTGAGAAAGGTACAGGAACTCCGAAGCATACCCACGTAAACAGATAGTAGACTTGTCCTTGATTGTGGTGGGGTAAAATAAAGAAGCCGACATGCCCCGAACGGTTATGCAGTGAAGTACAGTAGCTGATAACTCCGTTGAGAAGAGCAGAGAGAGCTTATCGGGGCACGAATATTAATTAAAAAGAAATAGGAGGATATTAACGATGTCAATTACGAAAACTGAATTTACTATCGAAAAGGCAAAAAATGGGTTCATTTTAGATAATGAAAATACCGGTAAAAATGTATTTCTTGACAAAGAATCAATATCGGTTTTTGTTTCCAAAAGCCTGGTAAATTCTTTAAAATATAATGAAGATAAACTTTTCAAAATAAGAATGGAAATAGAAAATCCAATCTTAAAAAAAGATTAACCTATGAAAGCAATTATAGAAAAGCAAGTAAGCATACTTCCTGAGAATGGTAGATTTGTCAGTAAGAGCGATACCGGGAGAGAACCTTGTATAGTAATTATCAAACTGTTCTCAATCCCGATATACAGAAAAGAAGTAATTATTTCCAAATGAGTTTTAGTAACTCAGAATAGGGAAGTTTGGTTATAATACGCTTCAAATAACCTTCGAGGAAAGAAATTTCGCAACCACCTTCTTTTAAAGGATATACACTTTGAATAGCATCAAGATTAATGATACATTTTTCCTCGTTAACAGGGATTTCAATGAATTTACTCATACTTACTTAATTTTTAGATTTTGCACTCCAAAGTTAAGTAAATCTCCCGAATAAAGCGTGATGCTGCCAATCGAATTGGTTCGGGAGAACTCAAATATTAATCAACTAATTACATACAAAAAATGGTAAAGAGAATTACAGAAAATTGGACTGCGGCTTTGCTGAATATGGAAGTAGGTGAAGTTGTTGAATTCCCGCTTGAAAAGTCTGAATCTATTGTCGGAAGTATTATTCCACGTTTGCGAAAAAGAATGTGGAGAGAAAAGGCTAATTGGAGTAGAGACGGGGATTACGATACAGAGAACGGAATTTTCAGAGTTAAAAGGATAGCGTAATGGTTTCCCTTTCTCCAGCGGAAATGCTTGTTGCAAATGAGTATTGTAAGGGACTTGCTGACAAAGAAGTGGCCGATAATCTGAGTAAGTCTGTTTGGACTATCAAGACACAGAAACGGACTATCTATCGAAAATTAGGCATATCCAAAGATACTGAATTGCTTCTGTATATGATTTGTAACAAGATGAAACGCAATTTCGATTTGAATGAATTACGGAAGCATGGACTTGAACTTTTATTCTCCGTTCTTTTCGTTGTGATGCAGGTTACTTGCAATGATTTTGATTTGCGGAGAATGAAAACACCCTCACGGGTACGGACTGCAATGCGCTATATAAGAGTAGGGGGACGGAGTAATAATAATTTTAATTTTTTGGCAGCATGATATATGAGGTAAACGGTGATTTACGCAGTTCTATGTTGATTGATGGGACGGCGGAGGCAAGGTTGGCAGATATACTTACCATCATGGATAAGCGTACATTTCCTAAGAGGGAATCAGAAAGAATAGTAGGTGGACCCGGTAGATTGAAAACCTTGGTAAATTCTCGAAGAGTGAGAGTTGAATATAGACCTAATGGACGAAGTTATTATAATGCTTCGGATGTGTTGAGTTTTGCAAAAGTAAGAAAAGGAAGAAACCATGAAAAGAATAATTCTCAACGTGCTATTGCTTAATGTATTGGCTCTGCCTTGTTTGGCAATGTTCAACGGTGTTGATCCGATGACGGGAGAGTGGAACTATACTATTAACCTTTTTGGCATGGTATATTCTGTTTGGTTCTATTACAATGTATTGAAGAAGATAATAAAAATATGAACCTCAGCGGAGGAAGTGCATTACATAAAAACTTGTTTTGTTAGACTACTGCCGGCAGGGTCTGTGAAGATATAGCGGGCAGAAACGGGTAATTAGCTCAGTCAGGTAGAGCGGTACATGATTATTTAATGTTGGTAATTTGTCATGGTATTATTTAAAGGTTTCATTCATGTACAGGTCACGGCGTTCGAGTCCCGTATTACCCACACAGTTTTTTTTATGTTTAACCAGTAATGCCGACGAAAAGGACGTCGTAGGGAGAATGCCCCTATTTGAGTTTTATATTTCATCTATCTTGTTAACTACCCTTCCCGGTGTGGTTTGACCGCCTATCCGGGAGCAATGCCCAAGCGAGGGCAGATATAGTTTAGTATTTTATTTTGTGTTTGTGCTGGGTGTGCCGTCTGTGAAGATAGCGCACCTTTTTTATTCGGGAGTTCGGTGTAATGGCTAACACGCCTCATTCGAGGAGACTGGCGGTTCGAGTCCGTCAACTTCCACGACATTTTTTTATTAACCACATAAATTTTATCATTATGAGTTTGATTAAGAAACCTAACGAGCTGACCGTTAAGACTACCTTGTCAGCACTGATTTACGGGCAGCCGGGCATGGGTAAAACGACATTGGCATTATCTGCTCCCAACCCTGTACTATTCGATTATGACGGTGGTATTCACCGTGTCAATGCCGCCCACCGCGTACCCACTGTTCAGATTACAAGTTGGGACGAGACGAACCAGGTACTTGCTTCCGAAGAAATCAAGGAGTTCGACACAATTGTGATTGATACCGCCGGAAAGATGCTTTCTTTCATGGATAAGGCTATCATGGCAGCCAACCCGAAAATGAAGAAAGCTGACGGTACTCTTTCCCTGCAGGGATATGGGGTACGAAAGAATATGTTTATCAGCTTTGTAAATCAAGTTACCCTCATGGGTAAGTCGGTTATCTTCGTTGCTCACGAACGGGAAGAGAAAGTCGGTGATGAAAAACAGATACGTCCGGAGATTGGCGGTTCATCTGCCGGTGATTTGATTAAGGAACTGGATTTGGTTGGTTACATGGAAGCCATTGGCAAAGATAGAACAATCTCCTTTGACCCGTGTGAGAAGTTCTACGGTAAGAACACCTGCAATCTTCCCTCACGCATTAAGATTCCTGTCATTATTGACGCTTCCGATACCGTCACGGGAAAGAATGATTTTATGACAAACATCATCAATACTTATAAGGATTATCAGATGAAACAAACAGAGTTGTCCTCTGAATATGATAAGGTTCTTGAAGTTATCCGTGATACGGTGGAGCAGGTAACCGATATGCAGTCGGCTAATGAGGTACGGGAAGCGATTGTGAGTATGAACCATATCTTTGACAGCAAGGTAAGGGCTGGTATGATGCTCAATGAGAGATGTAAGCAACTCGGATTAAAGTTTAATAAACTCAACAATAAATATGAACCAGCCGCCTAAGTACAGATTTTACCCGTCGCTGCTCGATAAGTTCGAGCAGTATTTGCGGGCGGATGAACATGTTGAAAGCTTTTGGAATGTCGACAATGAAACGGGGGAATACAAGAAAAGCCCCGAAGAGATTGGAGCGGAGCTCAAGCAAACTTTGCTTGATGCGATAAACCGCGTTCCATTTGAGAGTGAAGCTGCTGATAGAGGAACGGCATTTAATGCTATCATAGATTGTTACATCCATAGGAAAAAACATATTCCAAATGAACGGGAACCATATACCATTATCGGTGATGAAGAAACCAATATTATACAAGTTGCTTTTCCGTCTACGGATATAGCGCCTGCCCGTCATTTTTTGTTTGACCGAGCATGGTGTATTGAACAGTCGAGGTATTTTGCTGGTGCATTGTCTCAAGTCTTTGTCTCTGCCACTATTTCCACCCGTTACGGTGATGTGGAGCTTTACGGGTTTATAGACGAACTTCTCCGAGATACGGTCTACGACATCAAGGCGACCTCAAAGTATGATTTCGGTAAATATGAACATGGTTGGCAGCGGCATGTATATCCTTACTGCTTGATTGCTTCTGGTCAAATGGGGAGTGTGAAAGCATTTGAGTACACTGCCTACCAGTTGAAAGGAGGTACGAGCCGTACTCCATTAATCAGCGGAACGCAGTATCCGGAGTATTACACTTATAACCATGAGCAGACGGTTAAACTGTTGACAACTCATTGTGAACATTTCATAGAATTTCTGGAAGCGAACCGAGAGCTTATAACCGATAAAAAGATATTTGGAGGAGAAAATTAATGGCAAACCAAATAACCGGACGGATAATCGAAATCGGACAAACTGTTCAAATACCATCCAAAAATGGTGGTTCCTCGTTTACAAAACGGGAGTTCATTTTAGATGCTACCACTTACGACCCTTATACGGGAGAGCGTAGCGAGTATGAGAATGTTATTCCCTTAGAGTTTTCAGGCGATAAGTGTGCAGAACTTGACCGCTTTAATCAGGGTGATGTTGTTACTGTATCATTTGTTTTACAAGGACGTTCTTGGACGAATCAAGACGGAGAACTCAAACGTATGGCATCTATTCGGTGCTACAAAATAGATGCGCGTGGTGGTGTATCGCAATCCCAACAAACAACATCGGTACAACAGCCAGCGCCACAGTCGACCTATCAGCAACAGCCGCAGAATTTCCCGCCTCCGGTTGATGCTAATGGCAATGTAAAGGACGATTTACCTTTTTAGCGTATGCTGTTCGACTTGAAGAATGAATATCAAATATCCAAGTTCAAGGAGTATGTAAACAAGCTGTTTAGTGAACGTGCGGTGGTGGAAGTGAAAAAGAAACTACCTAACCGCACGCTTGCCCAAAACAGCTACTTGCATCTTCTTTTAGGGTATTTCGGTAGTGAGTACGGTTGCAGTCTCGACGAAGCAAAAATTGATTTTTATAAGAGGACTTGCAACCGTGATTTGTTTGAGAGAAAGACGGTCAACAAGAAAGGTAAGGAAGTAACTTACTTAAGAAGTTCTGCCGAGCTGACAACAGGTGAAATGACTTTGAGTATTGACCGTTTTCGTAACTGGAGTGCATCAGTGGCAGGTATCTATCTGCCGGCTGCAAATGAACATCAAATGCTGATATACGCCCAGCAGGAAATACAAAGAAATCAAGAATTTATTTAGTTATGAAAGCATTATTTAAAATGGACTTCGATTGCGGAAGAATGGGCAATCTTGAAG
>ENA-OPVT01000015-OPVT01000015.1-human-gut-metagenome-genome-assembly--contig:-NODE-15-length-141161-cov-4.256155_pt1 | contig 141161 bp, 150 predicted proteins | sample MGYA00241499_ERZ501990 | MGnify/ENA primary metagenome ERZ501990 (study PRJEB25962, sample SAMEA2042104) | human gut metagenome | biome: human gut; feature: human-associated habitat; material: faeces...
CTTCCCAGCATTTTTTGAATGGAATTTATATAATTTATAACTAGTAGCTTGAATAAATTAATTACATAGATTTAATTTTTTTTATTTCTTCTATAAGAAGAGGGATAACTTTTACAGCGTCTCCAACTATACCTACATCTGCAACATCAAAGATAGGTGCATCTTCATCTTTATTTATTGCAACGATATATTCTGAACCTATCATACCTGATAAGTGCTGAGTTGCTCCGGAAATTCCGCAGGCTATATATAATTTTGGAGAAACAATTTTTCCAGACTGACCAACTTGATGAGAACGAGGAATCCATTCATCTTCAATAGCAGGTCTTGTTGCTCCTACAACTCCTCCGCATACATCTGCAAGTTGCTTTACAAGTTCAAAGTTTTCTTTTGTTCCCATTCCTCTTCCACCGGAAACAATTACATCAGCTTCTTCAAGATTTACCTGTTCACCGATTTCTTTTACAACATCAATTATTTTTGTTAAAAGTGCCTGAGCCGGTACTTCTATATTTTCTTTTATAATTTCTCCTGTTCTTTCTGGCACAAGATTTTTTGCAAATGCTCCTGAACGAACAGACATAACAACAGGAGTTTCTTTTATAACAACATCATTTAAAACTGTTCCCCCGTAAACAGGACAAGTCAAAACAAGTTTTTCTCCTTCGCATTTAATATTTAAAACATCAACTGCACACCCAGTTTCAAATCTTTTTGCAACTACAGGCATCAAATCTTTTGCAAATTGTGTAGCTCCTGCCATAATAACAGCAGGTTTATATTTTTTTACAAGCTCTGTAAGAACAGCTCTGTGTGATTCAACTTGAGAATTTTCATTTTCTGCAATTATAACTTTATCAGCCCCAGCTTGAAAAACTGTTTTTGCAGCTTCTTCCAAATCTTTTCCAATTAAAACAGCAGTAACTTCTTCTCCTTTAGCTTTTGCAATTTCATTTGCTTTTCCAAGAATTTCTAAAGCACAATTTATAGGAGCTTTATCAGCTGTTTCAACATATACCATTATATTTTTTGTATCATTAAGTTTCATTCCAATAACCTCCTAAAATACTTTAGCATCTGTCATCATTTTTACAGCTTGTGCTACAGCTTCTTCAGCTGTTTCAGCTTTTATTTTTACACCTGCCTGACGTTTTGCAGGTTCAAAAACTTTGACAACTTCCATAAAACTTTCTGGTTTTTCTGCAGGCTGAAGTTCATCAATAGGTTTTTTTCTAGCCGCCATTTTAGTTTTAATAGTAGGATATCTTGGTTCATAATTTGGTTTTTGAACTGTAACAATACATGGAAGCTCTGCTTCAATTATATTGTAACCATCTTCTGTTTCCTGTTTTATTTTTGCTTTTCCATCTTCTGTTTCAATATCAACAACATTTGCTGCAGCCGGAAGAGAAAGTTCTTCAGCTGCAAGAAGTCCAACTTGACTTGAAGCATAATCTGTTGCTTCTTTACCAAAGAATAATATATCAAATTTCTTTCCAAGAATATTTTCTATTTCTTCTTTTGCTTTTACAAGATTTTTTGATATCCCTGCAGGGTCAAGTCCCTCTGCACCATCTTCTTTTACAAGATATGCTTTATCTGCTCCAACTGCAAGACAGTTTTTAAGAGAATTTTTTACACTGTCGTCTCCTATTGAAACAACAGTGATTTCTCCTCCTGCTTTTTCTTTTAAACGTGTTGCCATTTCAAGTGCATATGTATCAAAAGCATTGACAATCTGAGTTACTCCGTCAAAATTAGGTTTTCCAGTTGATGAGTTAAGAGATATTTCAACAGAATCATCTGGAACTTGTTTTATACAAACTAATATTTCCATAATTTTATATCCTCCTTAACTTATCTTCCAATAGTGTTGTTTGCTACAACTATTCTTTGAACTTCGTTTGTTCCTTCAAAGATTTGGAATATTTTTGCATCTCTTAATAATTTTTCAACAGGATATTCACGGCTGTATCCATATCCTCCAAAAATTTGAATAGCTTCAGAAGCAACTTCCATTGCTATATCAGAAGCATAACATTTAGCTATTGCTGATTCCATGCTGTGAGGTAATCCCATATCCATTTTTGTTAAAGCATGAGCAACCATTTGACGTGCTGTTTCAGTTTTTATCTGCATGTCAGCAATTTTAAATTGAATTGCCTGATTTTTAATAATTGGTTTTCCAAATTGAATTCTTTCTTTACCATATTTTATAGCTTCGTTTATTCCTCTTTGTGCAATACCTGTTGCTACACAACCCATCCAAGTACGAGCCTGATCAAGAGTTTTCATTGCAATAGAAAATCCTTTTCCTTCTGCACCGATAAGATTTTTAGCTGGGATACGGCAGTCTTCAAGAACAACGTCACAAGTATTTGAAGTACGGATACCCATTTTATCTTCTTCTTTTCCTGTGCTTAGTCCTGGTGTTCCAGCTTCAACAAAGAACATTGACATTCCTTTTACTCCTGCAGTTTTATCAGTCATTGCAGTTACACAATAGAAAGAAGCAACTCCTCCATTTGTTATGAAGCATTTTCTTCCGTTTAAAACATAATAATCTCCATCTTTAACTGCTGTGGTTTTTCCTGCACCTGCATCAGATCCTGCACCTGGTTCAGTTAAACAAAATGCTCCAAATCCTCCTTCAAGAATTAAATCGCATGCACGTTTTTTTAGTTCGTCAGAACCAGCAATAAGAACTGGTTTCATTCCAAGTCCGCTGGCTGAAATTGTTGTTGCAAATCCTGCATCTGCTATAGCCATTTGTTCTATAAGAGCTGCCACATCAACTCTGCTAAGTCCTGGTCCTCCATATTCTTCAGGAACTTCCAATGCATGATATCCTTGTTCTATTGCTTTTTCATATATTTCTTTTGGCCATTCACCTGATCTATCATATTCTTTACATTGTTCCATTATTTCTTTTTCACAAAAGTTTTTAACGTCTTGTAATAAGTCTTGAGCTTCTTCTGAAATTAAATATGCCATAATGTTTACCTCCTAAAAAATAACTTAATTTTATTTTTTTACAAATTCCTTCATCTATATTATATAAACTGCATAACCTTATTTTTTAAAAAATTCTATTTAATATTATAATTTATAGCAGACTTTACCAGGATTTAAAATCATCTTAGGGTCAAATACCTGTTTAATATCTTTCATTAAACGCATACTTGTTTCTCCTGCAAAATCAGCAAGATAGCTGACTTTTCCATATCCTATTCCGTGTTCTCCAGAAATAAGTCCTCCGCAGGCTGCTGCTTCTTTATAAATAATAGTCATAAATTCATGAACTTGTTTTTTAAATTCAGCTTCGTCCATGTCATTTGCACAGGCATAAATATGTAAGTTACCGTCTCCAGCATGTCCAAAACTTTTAATAGTGAAATCAAATTTTTCTTCTAAAGATTTAACAAAAGTTAAATATTTTGCAATTTGATTTACAGGAACAACAACGTCGCATTCATCAAGAAGTTTTGTTTCAGCTTCTATTGCTTCAAGGAAAGAACTTCTTGCTGCCCATGCATCTTTTTTCTTAGCTGGTGTATCTGCAACAAGAACATCTATTGCTCCTGCTTCAAGCACAACTTCTGAAGCAGCTTCTGTTATTGCTTCAAGTTCTTCCATATTATCTCCGTCAAATGTAACAAGAAGATAAGCTCCTATATCAATTCCTTCAAGTTTTTGAGGAAATACACTCTTTCCAAGATATCTTTCAGATGAAAGAACAATTTCTTTTTCCATAAATTCAAGAGCCTGTGGCTGTAAGTGAGCCATAAAGAATTTTGGAACTGTTGCAATACAATCTTCAAGATTTTCATAAGGAATAATTAAACTTATAGTTTCTTTTGGAGCAGGGATAAGTTTTAAAGTTAATTCTGTTATTATTCCAAGAGTTCCTTCTGATCCTATCATAAGATTAAGAAGACTGTATCCTGTTGAAGTTTTTGAAACAGTTGCTCCAAGTTTTACAATTTCTCCTGTTGGAAGAACAACTGTCATTGCACGAACATAATCTCTTGTACAGCCATATTTTACTGCTCTCATTCCACCGGCATTTGTAGAAACATTTCCTCCAAGAGTAGCAAATTTTTCTCCAGGATCAGGTGGATATAATAAACCTTGTTTTTGTGCATCTTCAGCAAGGTCATTTAAAAGAACTCCAGCCTGTACATGAACAACAAAATTTTCTTTATCATAACTTAAAATTTTATTCATTTTGCTCATATCTATCATAACTCCGCCGTAAACTGCAACAGCTGCACCTGTAAGCCCAGTTCCTGCACCTCTTGGAATTACGGGGATAGAATTTTCATAACATAGTTTTACAACAGCTGCAATATCTTCTGTTGTTGTAGCTTCAATAACTACGTCCGGCATACCTTTTCCATATATAGGCATTTCATCATGTGAATAGTCATCGTTGATATCACCGTTTACATGAACTTTTCCCGGAACAATTTTTTTGAACTCAGCAACGAGTTCTGGTGTAACTTTGTTATAAATTATTTTTTCCATATCAAATTCCTCCTTGAAATTTTCTATATGATAAACTTTAATTGTTTCTTATTAAACCATTCCAACACCAAAATATGTTACTAAACCATAAATTACTACAAATACAATATAATATTTTATTACTCCTGTAAGCATTTCACTTTCTTTTCCCACAATTCCTGTTGCTGCTGTGGCAACTGCTATACTTTGAGGTGAAATTATTTTACCGGCAGTGCTTCCAATAATATTTGATGCAACCATCCATGTAGGATTCATATTTAAAACTGAAGCTGCACTGAACTGAAGTTTTGTAAAAAGAACTGTACTTGAAGTTGCACTTCCTGTAACAAATGTTCCTATTGATCCTAGAAGAGCTGCAACAAGAGGATAAAAACTTCCTGTAATATTAACTACGAAATTTGCAATAACCTGAATCATTCCGCAGTATCCCATAACTTTTGCAGCAGCTATAACTGACATAATTGTAATTATTGTTTTAGACATCTGCTTTATTGTTTTAAAGAATACAGAAATAATTTCTCCCACAGGACATTTTTGAACAAGTCCGCCAATAAATGCTGCAATTATAATCTGCACACCGGGAGTTGAAAGCCATGCAAATGTATAAGGTGAAGCTCCTTCTCCTGTATAAATCATTACACTGCTTTTGACTGCTGCCAAAGGTTTATTAACAGCAGGAACAAGTGAAGATGTAAATACTAAGAAAAGAAGTACAAATATAAATGGACTCCATGCTACAAATGCCTGTTTCAAGTCAGTATTTGAAATTGTTTTTTCTGTTTTTATATTAAAATCTGGATTATTTATTTTTAAAATTTTTGTAAGAAAAATTACAACAGCCATGCACACAACTGAACCGATAATAGAAGGCAGTTCAGAACTTATAAATTTTGCTGTTATATATTGTGAAACTGTAAATGAAAGTCCTGCCATAAGTGTTATCAGCCATATTCCTTTAAAGGCTTCAAGTCCTTTTTTTCCTGAATTTTTTCCAGTCATATAAACAGCCATAAAAGGAACAAGGACAGACATAATTGAAGTTTGAATAATTGTGTATATTGCTATTTCATAAGAATTAAGTCCTGCAATTCCCGCTGCTGTTATTTCCGGAACTCCTATTGAACCAAAAGCAACTGGAGTTGTATTTGCAACAAGACAGACCATTGCAGCAAAGACAGGTTCAAAACCAAGTCCCATTAAAATTCCTGCTGGTATTGCAACTGCAGTTCCAAACCCTGCCATTCCTTCCATAAAAGCTCCAAATCCCCAGGCAATTATCAAAACTAAAATACGTTTATCTGTTGAAACAGAAGCAAGCATATTTTTAATAATTTCTATATTTTTAGTATGTACAACTAAGTTATAAGTAAAAACAGCAGCTATAATAACAAGACATATGGGCCACACTGCCATTACAAAACCTTCAAGAACTCCAGTCATAACATCTAAACTATTTTGTTTCCAAATAAATAATGCCTCTATAATTGTTATAACCATAGCAAGCGGACATGCTTTATGTCCCGGCATTTTTAATCCTGTAAGTGCTACGATTAAAAATATAATAGGCAGTACAGCAAGTAAAAACATCAACATATTGTCTACCTCCTAATTGAATTTCAATCATTTTAATATTGGTCCTACCATAAAAAATTGAAAAAATAAAAAAGTTACTCAATATATTGTCATATTATAAAAATTTATCTATTGGTCCTATCAAAAATCATGGTAAAAAAAATATAAATTTTATAATAATTATCATTGATAATATCTGTAATTGCTAATATCCTTAATTGGTCCTACCAAAAATAGAATTAAAAAATAAAAATCAACTACTATAGTTATTGATTTACAGCCTTAATGATATGCTTATTATATACTTTCTTTTTCTATATGTCCAGCATTTTTTGTAAAAATAAAAAATTTTTTAGAGCTGTAAAGATATAAAATGAATAAAATTCTATAAAAATAATCGAAAAAAATACATAAAAAAACAAGATCATTTTCTTTTGTATTTTGATCCTGTCTTTTTGTTTAACTATTTTGATAAGTAATCATATATTTGAAGTGAAGTTTTAAGCCTTTCATACTTTTTTCTTTGTTTCCTTCAATTACACCTTCCACTATCATTCTGTGTGCCTGGCTAAGTTCTTTATCACCTTTCATTCCTACTATGATTTTTCCACGTAAACGGGGAATATATATATTCATTACTTTTGTAAGAGCTTTATAATTTGTTTTCATATAATCATTATCAGTTGCTTCGATGATAAGATAGTGAATTTTTTTATCATAAACTACAGCTTCTTCTTCACTTTCAGCCTGCTCAAGTTTTTCTAAATAATAAAGAAGATCTTCTTTTATCTCTTCAGGAACTTTTCCTGTAATAAGATTTACCGCTTCCCACTCAAGTGCATATCTAAATTGAGTTATCTGGCAGTCATTCATTCCGTTCAAAGTATACATAAAAGACATTATTTCTACAAGTGTTTCTTCAAAATTAGCAGATATAAAATTTCCTGCTCCCTGCTGGCTTGATATTACTCCAACATTTTCCAATACACGAAGTCCTTCTCTTATTGAATTCCTGCTGATATCAAGCATTTTAGCAAATTCTCTTTCAGGTGGAAGTTTATCTCCCAGCTTAAGTTCTCCGTTTAAAACTTTTTCCCATATATATTCATTAACTTTTGAATATGATTTTTTTTGCATTTTCTTCCTCTCAAAATTTATTTTATATTTTTTTATTCCAATAAATTTATTCTTTTGTATTTTATTTCTAACAAAAATATTAGAAGTATAAGTGTAGCTGTGTTAAATATTTAAATTTATAATATTATTATACATTATATATTAAAAAAATAAAATTATTTTTTATATCTTGTGCTAAGGCAAAACTATTCAAAATAAAAAATCAAGTTATAATTTTCTTAGATACAAAAAAGAACTGAGCAGATTAATAATTAAAAAATCATCAATTTGCTACAGTTCTTTATATTTTTACAGATTATAATTTTTGTGTTAAAAGATTTTTCTTTGCCACAGAAAGCATAAGTTTAATTCTGTTGATTTGATTTACTTCAGAATATGCAGGGTCATAATCTATAGAAACAATATTTGAATGAGAATATTCTTCTTTTAATTTTTTTATCATTCCTTTTCCTGTAATATGGTTTGGCAGACAGCCGAAAGGCTGAACACAAACAATATTTGGAACTCCATGTTCAATTAGTTCTATCATCTCGCCAAGTAAAAACCAACCTTCACCTGACTGATGTCCTATTGAAATATATTTTGATGTTTTATCTGCTATTTTTCCTATAAAATCTTCCTGTTTAAATCTTTCACATCTGCTTAATGCTCTGTTTACAAATCCTGTATAAAATCCTGTCACAGCAAGAGCAGCTTTTGCCTTCAACCCGGCAAGTTTTCCATAAAATCTTTCTTGAATAAATTTATCACTATATATGCAGTAATTAACAAAGCTCATAAGACTTGATGTACTTGCTTCTCCTCCTTCACTCTCAATAAAATCAACAAGATGATTGTTTGCAAAAGGGCTGAATTTTACAAGTATCTCTCCAACAACTCCTACTCTTATTTTCTGCTCAGCAGTAACAGCTATTTCAGAGAAATCTTTTACTATATTATCAAGATTTTTTCTAAACTGTAAAAGTTTTCCGTTTCTTATATTTTCTCTTACATCTTCGTACCATTTTTCAAAAATTTTATTTGTTACACCTTTTATTTTTTCATATGGTCTTACATGATATAAAAGTTTCATTAAAATATCTCCATATGAAACAGCCATTAAAACTTTATGAGCCAGTTTAAATGTAATTTTAAATCCTTCTTGAGCTTCATATCCCATTGAGTTTAAAGAAAGGACCGGAACATTTGCAAATCCGCTGTCTCTTAGAGCTTTTTTAAGAAAACCGATATAGTTTGTTGCACGGCAGCTTCCTCCTGTCTGAGAAATAAGAACTGCTGTTTTATGAATATTATATTTTCCAGATTTAAGTGCAGAAATTAATTCCCCGATAACAAGAATTGACGGATAGCAGGCATCATTGTTTACAAATTGAAGTCCTGTGTTAAGTGCTTCTTTTGTTTCCTCTAAAACTTCTAAGTTATATCCCTCTGCACCAAAGGCATCTTTTAAAAGCCCAAAATGAATTGGAGACATCTGCGGAGCAAGAATTGTATACTCCTCTTTCATTTTTTTTGTAAATAAATTTTTTCTGTATTCTATTTTATTTTTAACTATTTTCTGGACAGCTTTCTTTTTATCCTGAAGTGCAGCTAAAAGACTTCTTATTCTTATTCTTACTGCTCCCATATTGCTCACTTCATCTATTTTTAAAAGTGTGTGAACTTTTCCATAATTTGATAGAATTTCCTGTACCTGATCTGTTGTTACAGCATCAAGTCCGCAGCTGAAACTGTTAAGTTCTACAAGCTCAAGATTTGGATGTTTTCCAACAAAAGTTGCAGCTCTGTAAAGTCTTGAGTGGTAAGTCCACTGGTCAATAACTCTTAAACCGTCTTCCAATGAAGTAAGACTTGCGACAGCATCTCCTGTAAGAACAGCTATTCCAAAAGAATTTATAATATTTGGAATTCCGTGGTGAATTTCTTTATCATTGTGATATGGTCTTCCACAAAGAACAATTCCTGTTTTCCCTGTTTCTTTAAGCCAAGCCATAACTTCTTTTGCTTTATTCTGCATATCACGTCTAAAGTTATATCTTTCTTCCCAAGCTGCATCAACAGCTTCTTCAACTTCTTTCCTGTCCACTCCAAATTTTTCAAACTCTTCATAAACAGTTTTGTAAAGAACTTCTTTACTTGCCATTGAGAAAAACGGAATCATCATATTAATGTTTTTTTCTTTTAAAATATCCAGATTATTTTTAATTACTTCCGGATAAGAAATAACTATCGGACAGTTAAACTGGTTTTGTGCTTTTTTATCCTCTTTTTCCTCGAAAATTACACATGGATAAAAAATAGTTTTTACACCTTTTTCTATAAGATTTATTATATGCCCATGAACCATTTTAGCAGGATAGCAGATTGAATCTGAAGAAATTGTATCTATCCCTTTTTCATATAATTTTTTTGAAGAATCATCAGAAATTATTACTCTGAAACCAAGTTTTGTAAGCAGAGTAAACCAGAATGGATAAGAATCATAAATATTAAGAACTCTCGGTATTCCAATTTCCCCTCTCACTGCTTTAGAAAGCTCCAGAGGTTTATAATTAAATAATCTGTTATATTTATATTCAAACATATTTGGAGCAGAATCTGTTTTTACTTTTCCTAAAGGTCTTTCACATCTGTTTCCTGAAATAAATCTTTCTCCATTTTGGAATTTATGAATTGTAAGAAGACAATTATTTCCGCAGATACCACATCTTGTAAGATTTGTTGAAACAGAAAATCCATTTAAATCCTGTCTGCTTAAAAGAGAAGATTTTTGAATTTCATGCTCTTCTGCATATTCTTTAGAAATAAGTGCTGCACCAAAAGCTCCCATAAGACCTGCAATATTTGGTCTCACTGCTTCTCTTTCTGAAATAAGTTCAAAAGCACGAAGAACACAGTTATTTAAAAAAGTTCCTCCCTGCACAACTATTTTATTTCCAAATTCCTCTTTGTTTTTCATTTTTATAACTTTAAATAAAGTATTTTTTACAACAGAATAAGAAAGTCCTGCTGAAATATCACCGACATCAGCCCCGTCTTTTTGTGCCTGCTTAACTTTTGAATTCATAAACACAGTGCATCTTGTTCCCAAGTCTGATGGATTTTTTGCTTTCATTCCCAGCTCTGCAAATTCTTGTATCTTCATTCCTAAACTTCCTGCAAAAGTTTCAAGGAATGAACCGCACCCAGATGAACATGCTTCATTTAAAAGAATAGAAGTTATAACTCCATCATTTATTTTCAAACATTTCATGTCCTGTCCACCAATATCAAGAATAAAATCTACATCAGGAGAGAAAAATTTTGCTCCTTTATAATGTGCCATTGTTTCAACAATACCAACATCAACATTAAGAGCTGCTTTGATAAGATTTTCTCCATATCCTGTGACACATGAGCTTCTTATATTTATCTTATCTGAAATTTTTGAATAAAGCATTTTCAAAGTTGCAATAATATTGTCTAAAGGATTTCCTTTATTGTGTGAGTAATAAGAGAAAAGAATTTCATTTTCTTCTGAAACAAGGACAAGTTTTATTGTAGTTGAACCTGCATCAATTCCAAGATAAGCATTTCCCTCGTAGCTTTCTAAATCTCTTGAATTTACTGTTTCTTTATCATGTCTTTCCATAAATTCTTTAAGTTCATTTTCATCTTTAAAAAGCGGAGGCAGACTCATTGTTTCTGGAAGCCCCTGGTTTTCAAGAACAGAAATTTTATTTTTTAATTCTTCAAAAGAAAATTCTCTTGTATTTTCTTTCGATAAAATACAAGCTCCTTGAGCAACAAAAAGCTGTGAATCTTCAGGGAAAATTATATTTTCTGGAGTAAGTTTTAAAGTTTCAATAAATCTTTTTCTAAGCTCACTCAAAAAAAACAGCGGCCCTCCAAGGAAAGCCACTTTACCTGTAATCTTTTTTCCACAGGCAAGACCTGTGATTGTCTGGTTTACAACAGCCTGAAAAACAGAAACTGCAATGTTTTCTTTTTTCACTCCCTCATTTACAAGAGGCTGAATATCTGTCTTTGCAAAAACTCCGCATCTTGAAGCAATAGGGTATATTGTGTCATATCCTTTTGCAAGTTCATTAAGACCTGACGCATCTGTGTCAAGAAGAGAAGCAATCTGGTCCACAAAAGCTCCAGTTCCTCCAGCACAGCTTCCATTCATTCTCTGCTCCATATCATTTTTCAGATATGTTATCTTCGCATCTTCTCCGCCAAGTTCTATTGCAACATCAGTTTCTGGAATAACAGTTTCAATGGCTTTTATACAAGCAATTACCTCCTGAACAAAATCCACATCAATCCATTTGGATACTCCAAGACCTCCAGAACCTGTAATACTAATTTTAAAATTAACATCAGTTCCATAAGTTTTTTCAATGCAAGCAAAAAAATCTTCAAAAAGTTTTTTTGAAGTTTCTCTTACATTAGAAAAATGCCTTTGGTAAACTGAATAGATAACATTGTCTGCTTCATCAAGGCAGACTATTTTTACAGTAGTCGAACCTACATCAGTTCCCACAAATAATTTTTTCATTTTGGCAGTTCTCCTTGTATAAATTTTATTTAATTGTAGTTTTTGTTACAAAAAATAAAATTTATTAGATAAGAAGAATCCGTTCCCTGTATCTTTGTAGAATAGAACACAGAGAAAAAATTTCTCCTGCTGTTCTCTCTGATAATCTTAATTTTTTAGGAAGAAATATATATTCTTCCATTTTTTTTACAAAATTTGGAAGAGTATCTCTTCCTGTAAAAATTTCAAAGGTATTTGACCTTGAAATTCTCATTGAAATATAATTTTCTGAACCGTTTGTTTTTTCAAAAAAGATAGCATTTTCTTTTTCTGATTTCAGAGGGACATTTCTTGTGCTGTTTATATTTAAACTTTGTACAAAAATAATAAATATAAACGAAACAATAAATGAAATAATACATAATGAAACTTTTTTATTATTTTTCACCATATTTTCCCCTCCCTTTTCAAAAAATTATTTTCATTTTATTTAATAAATTATACTTCAAAAATTAAAAAAAATCAAAAAAACATCTGTTATTCAAAAGATATTCAAAAAAATGTATATAATTTAAAATCAAAGTATAATTTTTTTACATTGTAATTTATTATTTAAAATTTTTAGTCTTTATAAAAAAACTTATAGTAAATCCATGAACATAAAGGCAGAAGCCATAAGTAAAATGCAAATGGAATAAATTTAACATTACTTATTCCAAGCATAGTACAAGGAACAAAACATGCAATACACCACGGAATTAACCCGCTTGTTACTACTCCTGTATTTTCTAAATCTTTTCCCAAATCTTTTTTCAAAATTCCTTTTTCTTTATAAATATCTTCCATTATTTGCTCTGTCATCACAATAGAAATTGTCTGATTGCACCCAATCATTCCTGTAATAACTGCAATAAAAAAAGTTCCTGCAAAAAGTCCAGCTCTAGTTTTTATATGCTGAACTTTATCTTTTATTACTTTTAAAATATTAATCTGTTTAAAAATTCCTATCATTGCACAAGATGAAATTACAACAATCATAGAAGTAAGCATTGATATAACTCCTCCCCCTTTGATTATTTTTTCAAGCTCTGTTCCGTTAAATTTATAAAATCCAAAAACAGAATATTTTAAAATATCCATAACAGCCTCATTTTGTATAAAAATTCCCACAAAAGCCGCCAGCAGACTACTTATTCCCATAGAAATTTTTACATTTATTTTAAATACAGACATAACCAAAATAACTGCCAGAGGAATAAAAATATATCTCACATCAAGATTATAATTATTTTCTATTAAATATGTCAGTCTGCTTTCTGCTGTATTCAAAGAATATATTCTTGATAAAATTCCATAGAAAACTGCACTCAGCCCGAAAGGAACTAACATTGACTTTACACAATTCTTTAAACTTTCATAAAGATTTGTATCTGTAAGTGTGGCAACCAAATTTGCACTTGAAGAAACAGGAGACCATCTGTCTCCAAAATATATTCCAGATATAACAGCTGCTCCTACAATATTAACATCTACGTTTCCGCTTCTGGCTATTGCCATAAGAGCAACACCTATTGTACTTGCTGAACCAAAAGAACTTCCAATAAGAAAAGAAACACAGCTGCTTATTAAAAATGAAAATAATATAAATATATTTGGATTTATAAATTTTATTCCAAAATAAACTATTCCGGGAATTGTTCCAGAAGCTATCCAAGTGGCTGTAAGAGTTCCTACAAAAATAAATATAAAAATTATTGGGAAAACTTTTTTACCGTATTCATAGGAAATATCCATTATAGATAAAAAACTATTTCCTTTCTTTAAGGAAAGAAATATAAAAAATATATAAGCACATAAAACAGCAGTTCCAGTTACAAATTTTATTTTCAGCGATACTAAAATTAAAAATATAATAAAAGCAATAAATAAAATTTTTCTCATAGCACTCTCCTAAATATTTTATTTCTTTCTATAATATTAATTATAATCTAAAAAATTGTTTAAAGATAGAATATTTTTTAATTTGTATTATTTCTTTTAAAGTTTGCCTATTTTAAAAAAATTATATATAATTAATGTTGATATTGTAAGCATCAATCAGGAGGAATTTATATGAAAATAGGTATTCCTAAAGAAATACGAAATAATGAAAATAGAGTTGGTATGACTGCAGCTGGAGTGGGGCAGCTTATCCTTGACGGGAATGAAGTTTATGTCCAAAAAGGAGCTGGAATAGGTGCAGGTGTTTTAGATGAAGATTATATTTCCAGCGGAGCAATAATGGTTGACACTGCTGAAGAGGTTTTTGAAAAAGCAACCCTTATAATAAAAGTTGAAAAATTTCAAAAAGAAGAAAGAAAATTTATAAAACCTCACCATATTTTATATTCTTATCTTCATCTGGCAGCAGATAAAGAAACAACTTTAGAACTTGTTGAATCAGGAGCAACATGTATAGCTTATGAAACAATAGTCCTTGATGACGGTTCTATCCCTCTTCTTACTCCAATGTCAGAAGTTGCCGGAAGAATGGCGGTTCAAGTTGGAAGTTTTTATCTTCAGAAAAACACTGGAGGAAAAGGAATTGTTTTAGGAGGAGTTCCCGGAGTTGAAAGAGGAAAAGTTGTCGTTCTTGGAGCAGGAGTTGCAGGACAAAGTGCAATAAAAGCTGCCGTCGGGCTTGGAGCAGAAGTAATTGCTATTGACATAGATGTAAATAAACTTAGATATTTAGATGACACTTACAGAAGTCAGGTAACAACTCTTTATTCAAATCCAAGAAATATTGAAAAAGCTGTTGAAAAAGCAGATCTTCTTATAGGAACTGTTCTTATTCCCGGAGGAAAAACTCCATGTCTTGTTACAAAAAAATATATAGCAAATATGCAGAAAGGAAGCGTTATTGTTGACGTTGCTATAGATCAGGGAGGATGTTTTGAAACTTCTAAAGTTACATCTCACGAAAAACCTACTTATATAGTTAATGGTGTGCTTCATTACTGTGTTGGAAATATGCCGGGAGCTTATCCAATTACTGCAACAGTTGCTCTTGAAAATGCCACATTAAAATATGCAAGAGCAATTGCAAACATGGGGCTTAGAGATGCCTGCGGAATTTATCCGGAGCTTCTTCGCGGAATAAATATTATGAATGGAAGAGTTACCTGCAGAAAAGTTGCTGATAGTTTGGGACTTGATTATGTAGGAGTTGGATTTTAAATTTTATATTTTATTAAAAACTGCTGTAAAATTTTTCGGCAGTTTTTTTATTTTTTGAAATTGTTTATAAAACAATTTGACAAATTATAATTTATTTTTTGTTGGAAAGTTCTATTTTTAAATGATATAATAAAAATGTTAAATTAATATATAATAGTTATTTAGGAGAAAAAAATGATAACAGGAGAAATTAAAAATAAAATTGATAAAATTTGGACAGACCTTTGGGCTGGAGGGATTACAAATCCGCTGACTGTAATTGAACAGCTTACATATTTAATGTTTATTCGTTCTCTGGACGAAAAAGAACTTGAGAATGAATTGATGGAAACTGATGAGAGAATTTTTCCTCAAACTCCTGAGGGACAAAGTATGCGTTGGAGTAAATTTAAAGAAAAAGATTCCAGAGAAATTTTTTCTATTATTCAGCAAAATGTTTTTCCTTTTATAAAAGAACTTGCTTTAGAAGAGGGAGAAGAAAAAACTGCTTTTTCAAAATATATGGAAGATGCTATGTTTTTAATTCCAACTCCGCAAGTTTTACAAAAAATCATAACAGGATTGGAAGACCTTTACACTCACGACTTAACAGGTCTTGATATGCAGGGGGATTTATACGAGTATATGCTTGGGAAATTAGCAACAGCAGGACAAAACGGGCAGTTTAGAACACCAAAGCATATAAGAGAAATGATGGTTGAACTTCTTGCTCCGTCTCCTGATGACAAAATATGCGACCCAGCCTGTGGTACAGCAGGATTTTTAGTTTCTGCAGCTGAGTTTATCAGAAAAAATTATGAAAATGATATGAGTGATGAGCAGTGGAAACATTTTGATTCAGATTGCTTTAATGGTTTTGACACAGACAGAACAATGCTTCGTATTTCTGCAATGAATTTAATGCTTCACTCAATAACAAAGCCAAATATTGATTACAAAGACAGTGTTTCAAAAGAAAATTCAACTTCAAATGCTTATGATATAATCTTAGCAAATCCTCCTTTCACAGGAACAGTGGATTCTGAAAGTATTAACGATAATTTAAAAGTTATATGCAATACTAAAAAAACTGAACTTCTTTTTGTTGCTCTTTTCTTACGTCTTCTAAAAAAAGGTGGACGTTGTGCCTGTATTGTTCCTGACGGAGTTTTATTTGGAACTACAAAAGCACATAAATCTCTTCGTCAAGAACTTATTGAAAATCATCAGCTTCAGGCTGTTATTTCTATGCCGTCAGGAGTATTTAAACCATATGCGGGAGTTTCAACTGCAATACTTATTTTTACAAAAACAGGAGCAGGGGGAACAGACAAAGTTTGGTTTTATGATATGAAAGCTGATGGTTTCAGCTTAGACGACAAAAGAAATCCTATAAATGAAAATGATATTCCGAATATAATAAAACGTTTTCATAATCTTGAAGATAAAAATGAAGACAGACCAAAAACTGAGCAGTCTTTCTTTGTAGATAAAAAAGATATTGTTGAAAATAATTATGACCTTTCAATCAACCGTTACAAAGAAATTGTTTATGAAAAAATAGAATACGAAGACCCAAAAATTATAATGGAACGTATTGATAATCTTTCAAAAGAAATTGAAAAAGCTATGTCAGAGTTAAGAGTGATGTTAGATGATGAATAAAAATGAATGGAAAAAAGTAAAATTAGAAAATGTTTGTGATATTCTTGATAATAAAAGAATACCAATTACAGCTTCTAAAAGAAAAAAAGGAGTTTATCCATATTATGGTGCAAATGGAATTCAAGACTATGTTGACGATTATATTTTTAATGATGAATTAATCTTATTAGCAGAAGATGGTGGAAACTTTGGCTCAAAAACAAAACCAATAGCTTATAGAGTATCTGGAAAATGCTGGGTAAATAATCATGCTCATGTTCTTAAAGCTAAAGAGAATTTTATGATTTCTGATTTTTTATGTTACTCTTTAATGTTCTATGATGTTACCAAAATAATTAATGGGGCAACAAGATTAAAATTAACACAGTCTGCTATGAGAAATATGTTAGTTCCATTGCCTGAGTTAAGAGAACAGGAAAAAATAGTGAAAAAACTTCAATGTATTGAGGAAATATTAAAGAAAAAAAAGGAACAAATAAAATATTTAGAAAATTTGGTTAAATTCCAATTTTTAAAAATGTTTGGAGACCCAATTTTAAATGAAAAAAATTGGAAAAAAGTTAGCTGTAAAGAAATTATTTCTAAAATAGGTTCTGGCTCAACACCATTAGGTGGAAACAAAAATTATAAATCAAAAGGAATTTCTTTTATAAGAAGTTTAAATGTTCATAATAATAAATTTATTAATGACGGACTTGTTTTTATTGATGAAAAACAAAGTGAAAAATTAAAAAATGTTAATGTAGAAAAAGATGATATTTTATTTAATATAACAGGAGCTTCTGTTGCACGTTCTTGTATTGTTCCATTGAACATTTTACCAGCAAGAGTTAATCAACATGTTTCTATTATTAGATGCAACAAAGAAATTATTAAACCAATATTTCTATGTTCTCAACTTACAAATATTCAATATCAATCTTTTCTTTTAAAGATTGCTAAAAATAACGGAGCAACTAGAGAAGCTCTTACAAAAGAACAATTAGAAAATTTAAATATAATTTTACCACCAATCGAACTGCAAAATAAATTTGCTGACTTCGTAAAGCAAGTCGACAAATCAAAAGTTGAATTACAAAAATCTATTGATGAAACACAGCTTTTGTTTGACAGCTTAATGGATAAATACTTTGGATAAAGCATCTCACCGCTAAATCAAAAGTTATCTTTTCTAATAGCTCTATTTTAGAGGAGGTAGCATAATGTTAAGATTTGACGATATATTTATTGATTATACTAGATTAGGAAGAAAAATTCCAAAAGAAAAATATCTACAAAAAGGAAAACATATTATTATTGACCAAGGACAAAATGATATTGCAGGATATTCCAATGAAGAAGATGGAATTTTCTCTGATATTCCTGTTATTATTTTTGGAGATCACACAAGAATTTTTAAATTAATAAAAAGTCCTTTCTTTTTAGGAGCTGACGGTACAAAAATATTAAAAGCTAAAATTTCAAATATGTCATATGATTATTTATATTATTATTTAAAATATAAAAAAATTCCAAACACAGGATATAATAGACATTTTAAATGGTTAAAGGAACTTACTTTTGAAATAAAAGATTTTAATGAACAAGAAAAAATTTCAACAGTTTTAAATAAAGTATCAAAAATTTTAGAAATGAAAAAACAACAGCTTTCAGAATTTGATAAACTTGTCAAATTCCAATTTTTAAAAATCTTTGGAGATCCAATTTTAAATGAAAAAAATTGGAAAACAGAAAAATTATTTAAAGTTGCTCCTATTACTCAATATATAGGAAAATTTGATGAGAAAATATGGTTACTTAACTTAGATATGATAGAAGCAAATACAGGAAAAATTATTAAATATAATTATACTAACTTAGAAAATATACCTCTTTCTACTTATAAATTTAGTGAAGAAAATGTACTTTATTCAAAGTTAAGACCATATTTAAACAAAGTTGTTATTCCAAATAATAGAGGTTATGTAACTTCTGAAATGTTACCATTAAAACCAAATCCTTTATTATTAAATAGATATTTTTTTGCTTATTTACTTAGATGTGAAACATTTGTAGATTTTATAAAAAATAAAGTCTCTGGAACAAAAATGCCAAGAGTTTCTATGGAAGAACTAAAGCAATTTGATTGTATTCTTCCGCCAATAGAATTACAAAATAAATTTGCAGATTTTGTAAAGCAAGTCGACAAATCAAAAGTTATTTTAGGGAAAGCCTTGAAATCTCTAAGTTTTAGACTAAATTATTACTATATGCTATAATTTACGAAAAAATTTACGAGGTGATTTATAATGACAGATAATTTAATTTTACAAATTGAACAGGATATGGCTTCAGTTTTAAGCAACGGGCAGATGGAACAGCTTCACAAAGTTTTAAAACATTATTTTTACAATATAGAAATAATTAAAAAAAATTCTGCTGAAGAAGAAAATTTTATAAAAATAAACAACGAACTTTTAACAGCATTTTTATCTGCAAAAAATGTTGAGGGCTGTTCAAAAAAATCTTTGAAATATTATAAATCAACTATTGAAAATCTTTTTAAATTAATAGAAAAATCAGTAAAAAATATTACTACAAATGATTTAAGAGAATATCTTGATAAATATCAAAAAAACGGCGGGGCGGGAAAAGTTACCATTGATAATATACGCCGTATCCTTTCAAGTTTTTTCTCATGGCTTGAAGAAGAAGATTATATTTTAAAAAGTCCTGTTCGTCGTATTCATAAAGTCAAAACAGGAAAAGTTGTTAAAGAAACTTATTCTGATGAATCTTTGGAACTGATGAGAGATTTCTGTGCCTGCTCACGTGATTTGGCTATAATTGATATTCTTTCATCAACAGGAATGAGAGTAGGAGAACTTGTAAGACTTGATAAAGATGATATTGATTTTGAAAACAGAGAATGTATTGTCTTTGGTAAGGGAGATAAAGAAAGAAAAGTTTATTTTGATGCAAGAACAAAAATTCATCTTCAAAGATATCTTGCTTCAAGAACAGATAATAATCCTGCTCTTTTTGTAACACTTTTAAAACCATACAAACGTCTGCAAATCAGCGGAGTGGAAGTTCGTTTACGTCAGCTTGGAAAAAAATTAAATATTCCAAAAGTTCACCCTCATAAATTCAGAAGAACTCTTGCCACAAAAGCTATTGATAAAGGAATGCCTATTGAGCAGGTTCAACAGCTTTTGGGACACCAAAAAATAGATACAACTCTGCAGTATGCTATGGTTAACCAAAATAATGTAAAATTATCTCATAAAAAATATATTAGTTAAATTTTTTATTCGGAGGTTGTTATGGAAACAAATTTTGAATATTTAAAAAACAGACCTGAATATATTCTTTTTTCAGATACCTGCATTGAAGCAGAAAAAATATATAATTCGTCGCCGTCAGTTTGTGCTTTTTGCTGCAGAAAGGCTTTGGAGCTGGCTGTAAAATGGGTTTATTCTGCTGATGAAACAATTAAAATGCCGTACAGGGAAAATCTTCAGTCTTTAATACATGAAGCAAGTTTTAGAAATGCTCTTGATACAGAAACATGGAAAAAACTTCCATATATTATAAAACTTGGAAATCTTGGAGCACACTCAGATAAAAAAATTGCAAAAGATGAAGTTATCTTATCTCTTAAGGGTTTGTTTGAATTTGTCCAATGGATAGATTACTGTTATAGTCCTGTCTATGAAGAAAGAGTATTTGACGAAAAACTTATTCCTGCAGAAATAATTCCTGTAAATGGAGATAAATTAAAAATGCAGGAAGAACTTTTAATGCAGAAAAACAGTGAAATAGAAAAACTTCAGAATAAAATAAAAGAGCTTTCCAAACAATACACTTCCAATAAAGAAACTTATAAATCTGAAAGAGAATTTATTGCAGGAGATATTAATGAATTTGAAACAAGAAAAAAATATATTGATGTTGATTTAAAATCTTTAGGCTGGGATTTTGAAAAAAATATTCATAGAGAACTTCCTGTTCTTAATATGGGTGGAAAAATTGGAAACAACGGTTTTGCAGATTATGTTCTTTTTGGTGACAACGGACTTCCTCTTGCTGTCATTGAAGCAAAAAGAACATCAAAAGACCCAAATATTGGAAGACAGCAGGCTGTTCTCTATGCTGAGGCTTTGGAAAAAATGTATCAGCAAAAGCCAATGATTTTCACATCAAATGGTTTTGAAACTTATTTTTCTGAAAAAGGAGAATATGCACAGGTAAAAGTAAGCGGATTTTTCACAAAAGAAGAACTGCAGAAATTTATGAACCGCCGCAATGAGAGAAAAACTCTTGAAACTATAAAAATATCGGATAAAATTACTGACAGATATTATCAGAAAGAAGCTGTAAGAGCTGTATGTGAAAATATTAAACTCGGATATAGAAAAAGTCTGCTTGTTATGGCAACAGGAACAGGAAAAACAAGAACAGCAGCAAGTATTGTAGATGTTTTATCCCGTGGAGGATATGTAACAAATGTTTTATTTCTTGCTGACAGAACAGCTCTTGTTAAACAGGCAAAAGAAGATTTTGGAAAATATCTTGAACATACAACTTTATGTAATCTTATTTCAAATAAAGATGATAGAAAAGCAAGAATTGTATTTTCCACATATCAGACAATGATGAATGCCATAGATAATGAAAAAAATGAAGACGGGGAAAAAATATTTACTCCGGCTCACTTTGATTTGATTATAATTGATGAAAGTCATAGAAGTATTTTTAAAAAATATAAAGCAATTTTTGAATATTTCTATTCTCTGATGATAGGGCTTACAGCTACACCAAAAACTGACGTAGACAGAAACACATATGATTTTTTTGAAATGGAAAACGGAGTTCCGACTTATGTATATGACTACGAGACAGCTGTTGAAAAAGACCATGTTCTTGTTCCATATTATAATATAGAAGTAAAGACAAAATTCATAGAAAAAGGAATTTGCTATGATGATTTAAGTTCCGAAGACAAAGAGAAATATGAAGAAGAATTTGCAGAAGACGATACTGTTGACGATACAATTCTCCCATCAGATATTAATAAATATATTTTTAATAAAGATACAGTTGACAGAGTTCTTGATGATTTAATGACAAACGGAATAAAAATAAACGGTGGAGACCAAATTGGAAAAACAATAATATTTGCTCAGAATAAAAATCACGCTGAATATATTTTACAGCGTTTTAATAATTTATATTCTCATCTCGGAGGAAATTTTGCAAAAAGAGTTGTCTGTGATGATATGTATGCACAATCAATAATAGATGAATTTAAACAGTCTGAAAAAGAACCTTATATTGTAATTTCAGTTGATATGCTGGATACAGGAATTGATGTCCCTGAATGTGTAAATCTTGTTTTCTTTAAAAAAGTAAGATCAAAAACTAAATTCTGGCAGATGATAGGGAGAGGAACAAGATTATGTAAGGGAGTAGAATTTTTTGATTCTTTTGAGAAAAGAAATTATATAGACAAAAAAAGATTTTATATTTTTGATTATTGTGGTAATTTTGAATTTTTCAGAGAAAATCAAAATATTACAGAGAGCGGAAGTGTTAAATCATTAAGTGAAAATATCTTTGGAAAGAAAATAAGCATAATAAAAAAATTACAGGAAAATGGTGAAAATGAAGAATTTAAGAATGACCTTATAAATTCTGTCCACTCTCAGATTAATGATTTAAATACTGAGCAGTTTCATGTAAATTTAGAAAGAGAGGCTGTGGAAACTTTCAGAAAGATAGAAAAATTTAATTATATCAGTGATGAGGACAAAAATATTTTAGTCAAAAAAATAGCTCCTTTAGTTTTTATGAATGATAAAGATGAAAAAGCCAAAAGGTTTGATAACATTATATACAGTATTATTCTTATGATATTAGAAAATAATTCTATTTCAGAAAGAAGTAAAAAATTAGTTTATTCTTATATGAATAATTTAGAAAAAAAGACTAGTATAAATGATGTAAAAAATAAAATTTCTTTAATAAAAGAAGTTAAATCAGATGAATTTTGGAATGAAAAAGATATTTTAAAATTTGAATATATCCGTTCAGAAATTCGTGATTTAATAAAATTTATTGATGATGAATCAAGAATAATAAAATATATAGATTTTGAAGATATTATCATCGATAGAAAAGAGGGAGAAAAATTAAATTCTCCTTACGAATTTGATGATTACAAATTAAAAGTCAACAGATACATAGAAGAAAATAAAAATAATGAAGTCATTTTTAAATTGAGAAATAATATTCCACTTTCACAGGAAGATTTTAAAGAGCTGGAAATGATTTTTACTGTGCAGTTAGGAAGCAAAGATGATTATGAAAGAGAATTTGGTAAAACTGCTTTTGGAGTTTTAGTTCGTAAAATTGCTAAACTTGAACATGATGCAGTTATGAAAGCATTTTCAAGTTTTATCAATGAGCAGTCTTTAAATACTCAACAGATAAATTTTGTAAAAAAAGTTATAGATTATATTTCTTTAAACGGATATATAGAAAAAAGTATTTTGACAAAAGCTCCTTTTGACAGACCTGTTAAATTCATTAAACTTTTTAATATAGAAGAACGTAATGAATTTTTTGGAATTTTAAATAATATAAACAGTAATGCTCAAATACAATAGTCAATGATTATTGAAAATTTTATAAATTTTAATATTTTTTATATTCTTTATTAAAAAAATCAAAAAAAATGTTTGACAGACAAAATATTATATGATACTATTAAGTCAAGATTAATTTCTAAATCAAAACTAATGGTGATGAAAGTTTTGGTTTACACTCCATCCTAAACTTTAAAAAACAAAAAAGCTGACTTACTTAAAAGTGAAGTACAGCTTTTTTTGTTTATTTATTTTTTATAAAATTTTCTCTTCTGATTTTCATAACATATTCTGCTACTTTTACCATTTTATCTATATTTTTTTCAAAGAAATATTTATATGATTCGCAAAATCTATTTTCATAATTTCCCTCTGCTGTAAGTTCTTTATGACGTCTGCACCCTCCACGGCAGATTTTAAAATATCTGCATACTTTACATTTTTCATCTACAGCAAGGGATGTTCTTAAAAATCTCATTTCAGCTTCACTTTTAAAAAGTTCTTCAAAAGTGCTTTCATTTATATTTCCTACTTTAAATTCATCAAGAACATAAAAATCACAAGGATACATACTTCCATCTGATTCAAGAACAGCATTCATATTACAATGCCCGACCATATCACAGGCTTCAGGTTCTTCTCCTAAAAGTATTTTTGTATAATTATCAAAGTGTCTTACACTTATTCTTTTTCCTGACATCATATCTTCATACCAAAGGTTAAAAGTTTCATCTAAAAACTTTCCATAATCTTCAGCTGTAAGAGTGTAGTCTTTTTCTTCAGAACAGCTTAAACTATCAAGGCACGGAATAAACTGGTAATATCTGAATCCATTATTTCTGAAAAAATTATAAACTAATTTTCCGTTTTGAGCTATAAGCTTGTTTACAACACAAAGAATATTAAATTCCACATCTGCTTTTTTCATCATCTTTGCAGCTTTTAAAACTCTTGAAAATGTTCCCTCACCTTTAGCATCAATTCTAAAAGTGTCATGCATCTCTTTATTTCCATCAAGAGAAAGCCCGATTAAATAATTATGCTTTTTAAAAAGTTCCAGCCATTTTTTATTAAGAAGAGTTCCATTTGTCTGCAGAGAAAAATTTACAATTATTTTTTTAGTATTATATTTTTCTACAAATTTATGAAACTTTTCAAAAAATTCAATTCCTGCCATTGTAGGCTCTCCGCCCTGAAAAGCAAAATTTGCTGAATATTCAACATCATCAAAAACTTTTTTTACCATATTTTCTAAAGTATCATCATTCATGATACCATAATTTTTTACTTCTCTGTTATCTGCTACATCATAATAAAAACAATATCTGCATCTAAGATTGCAGCTGCTTGAAGCAGGTTTTATTAAAAGATTTAAATTTTTCATTTTTCCCCCTAAGAATTGCTTCGTTTCATATATCAACACTTTAATGATATCATTATTCATTATTTTTTCCAAATTTTTTGATTTTGTTCTGCTTTATTTTTCAATAGAAATTTCTATAAAACATTTGACTTTAATTTTATTTTGTAATATCCTTAAGTCATAAATTAAAAATTTAAGAGGTGAAAGTAATGTTTACAAAAGAAACTTACATTGAAAGAAGAAAAGTATTAAAAGAAAATGTTAAAAACGGCGTTATTTTAATCTGCGGGAATGACCTTTCTCCTATGAACTGTGAAGACAATGCTTATCCTTTTATGCAGGATTCAACTTTTTTATATTATTTTGGTCTTAACAGAGAAAATCTTTTTGGTGTCATCGATATAGACAATGATAAAGAATATATTTTTGGAAATGAAATTACTATGGACGATATTATATGGATGGGGTCTCAAATTACTCTTCAAAAGCAGTGTGAAAGTGTTGGAATAAAAAATTTATCTTCTATTAACGAATTAGAAAATTTTATTTTATCTCTTAAAAATGAAAAAAGAACATTACATTATATTCCTCAATACAGACACAGCATTATGATTAAAATGTCTGAATGGTTAAAAATTTCTCCAAAAGAAATTAATAGTCATGTCTCTCGTGAATTATGTTTTGCTGTAGCAAATCAAAGAAATATAAAAACAGAAGAAGAAATAATTGAGCTTGAAAAAGCTGTTAATGTAACAAGAGCAATGCACCTTGCAGCTATGGAAAAAATTAAACCAGGTATGATGGAATATGAAGTTGCTGCAATTTTAGAAAATGTTGCAAAAAGTCAAAACTGTGGATTATCGTTTCCAACTATCTGCAGTATAAACGGACAGACTCTTCATAATCATTATCATGGAAATAAAATAAAAGATGGAGACCTTCTGCTTATTGATGCCGGAGCAAGACTTGAAAACGGATACTGTGGAGATATGACTACAACTCACCCTGTTTCAGGAAAATTTACAGAAAAACAAAAAGATATTTATAATCTTTTAATTTCTATGTTCGATAAGGCTGAAGAACTTATTAAGCCGGGAATTACATATATGGCTGTTCATCTGGCTGTGTGTAAAGTTTTGGCAGAGGGAATGATTTCAAGAGGAATTTTAAAAGGAAATGCTGATGAAGTTGTTGAAAAAGGAGTTCATGCTCTTTTCATGCCTCACGGACTTGGACATATGATGGGATTAGATGTTCACGATATGGAGAATATAGGCGAGCCTATTGTTGGATATAACGGTGCTGAAAAAAGCAGACAGTTCGGGCTTAGCTCTTTAAGACTTGGAAGAACTTTAGAAACAGGATTTGTTTTTACTGTTGAACCGGGAATTTATTTTATTCCAGAACTTATTGAAAAATGGAAATCAGAAAATAAATTTATTGAATATATAAATTATGATGAACTTGAAAAATATATTGATTTCGGCGGAATGAGATACGAGGGAGATTATCTTGTAACTGAAACAGGAAACAGAAGACTTGGAGACAGTATGCCAAAATATCCTGACGAAATAGAAAAAGTAAGAGCTAAAGCATTTTAAATTTTTATTGACAAAATAAAAAAAATATTATATTATTTATAAAGAAAATTGCCTGGATGGCGGAACAGGTAGACGCACGGGACTTAAAATCCCGTGGTACTTAGTACCGTGCCGGTTCGATTCCGGCTCTAGGCACCATTTTGATACAAATTTTAAAAGTTATTATAAAAGGACAGAGCATTTTATCTCTGTCTCTTTTATTTTTTGTAATTTTCTTTTAGTTTTATCTTCTTATTCCCCTTTTCTTTTTCTCATCTTCTATTGACTGCCTATAATTAAGATTTTTTATTTCTTTAGACATTACATACAAAGCTAAAATTCCGGCAGTAGTGTCTGCAATAGGAAAACTTAAAAGTGCCCCGAATACTCCAAATTTTATTGGAAGAATAAATGTCAAAGGAATTGAAAGCAGTATAAGTCTTAAAAAAATAAATCTTGAAGTTATATAACCTTTTCCAACAGCTTGGAAATAATTTGTACATGAAAGATAAACTGCTGTACTTATCATCATACTTAAGTGAACATGAATTCCTTTTGTGGTATATGCTATAAGTTCCGGATCATTCTTTACAAAAAATCCAGCCATAAATGGAGCTTTAAAAACTATAAGACTTACAAGAATTATTGAAGCTGCAGCGGTTATTGAAACAGAAGTATAAAAAGTATCTTTTACCCTTTTATAATTTCTTGCTCCCCAGTTATAAGAAAGTATCGGCTGTCTCCCCTGATTAAGCCCTACATAACTTGTATTTATAAAGTTTCTTAAAATAGACATTATCCCCATTGCTGCAAGGGCAATTTCTCCCCCGTAACGTACAAGCTGAATATTTAAAACATAGACGTATAGTCCATTAAAAAATTGATTTAAAAAAGCTGACACTCCTATTGATAAAATTCCTTTTAAAATATTTTTATTATATCTTATATATTTTCTTTCTAATTTTAACAGATTACTTCTTGAAAAATATATTATAAGAAGCACTGCAGGAATTATATTTGAAATAGATGTTGCTATTGCCGCCCCTTTCATTCCAAGAGGAATAACCATTACCAGAATATAATCTAAAATCATATTTGCAAATGCCGATGAAAGATTTATAATCATAGACATAATAGGATTTCCCTCTAAACGTACAAAAGAACAAAATGAATTAAATATTAACTGAAATATTATTGACGGAAAAAAATATGTATTATATTCCACTGCATATTTAATATTATTTTCTCCCGCCCCCATAAATTTTATTATTGGAATTTGAAAAACAATTCCAAAAATTGTATAAAAAAGTCCTATTGCTGTTACAACAAACAGGGAAGTTCCTAAAACTCTCCTCGCTCCGGATATATCTTCTCTTCCCATTTTTATCCCTGCAAGAGCTGCTCCTCCAATACTAAAAAGCATAGCTGTTGCATTAAGAAGCAGAATTATTGGAAATATTATTGCTATAGCACCTATTCCGTTTCTTCCAACAGCCTGACCTATAAAATATCTGTCTGTCACATTATAAATAATTATAGTCAGTGCTGATATTGTTGAAGGAATAGAAAATTTTATTAACATTGGAAGAAGTTTTCCTTCTCTAAATTCTTTTTCCTGCTGGGTCATTATTACCTCCAAATTTTTTGATAAAAAGAGACCGTTGCTTTTATAAATTCTGCAACAGCCCCTCTTCCAGTTTATTTTATATTTCTTTTTTATCCATAACTTCTATATATTTTTTAATAAGCTCTAATTTTCCTTCTGCTTTTGTTAAATCTCTTACAGTTTTATAACTTTTATCATAAAGTCTGTCCTTTATTTTTTTCCCCTCGTTATAAATAAAAACTGCAGGATTTTCTTTATCATTTACATCTATATTATATTTTTTTAAAAAATTTTCAGTTTTTTCCATTACCTCTTTAGTGAGTTCTTTCAATTCTTCTCTTTTAAAAACAGCCTTTAGGGACAATCCAAAATCATTATTCATAGACACCCCTCCCCTTTTAAAGTTTTTATTTCTCTTGATTTTATTATACTTTTAAAATATTGTATAGTCAATATTCTTATTATTTTCTAAAAAATAAGCCCTGTTAAACAAGGCTTATTTTATCTTTATTTTCTTTTTCTGCTTCTTTTTCTTCCAGCAAGAAGTGTTTCCATTTTCTTACCGCATTTAAATCTTACTGTTGTTCTTGGTGCAGTTTCAACAGGCTCATGTGTTTTAGGATTTACTGGATTTTTCTTTTGAACTGTTTTAACAGTAAAAGTTCCAAGTCCCCTGAAAATGATTGTCTCATTCTGCATAAGTGCTTTTTCCATTGTTTTTAAAAACATATCTACTTGTTTCTTTGCTTCTTCTCTTGAACTTGTATTGTTTTCGTTATAATAAAGTTCAATAAACTCCTTTTTTACCATGTTAATCCCCCTACAATACTTTTATTTATAAACACATAAATTTTTATCCCCCGAATTTACATATATAATAAAACTTTATGCATTTACAGCTAAATTAAAAATTTTAATAAAAAAACTCTTACTGCAGACAGTTTGTAAGCAAACATATTAGTTTTTTCAAACACCCTTTCTGCCATTTTTTGTATTCCCTATAAAATTTCATTTTAATAGAATTTCTGCATAAAAAATTTTCTATATCTTTTATGCCAGACTGCATTTTTCCTATGATATTAAACTGTCTAATTTTTATAATATTTATTATAATATATATTTTTTGAAAAATACATACTATTTTTTAAATTTTTAGCACTCCTATTTTTTTATATTTTGTATATAATGATATTTTCTATTCAAAAAAATTTTTAAACTTTAAAAAATTTTTTGAAATTTTATAATTTTCAGTATATTATTACACTTTTTTCTTAAAGTCTCCATATTTTATAAAATATTTATATTCAGAATTTGACATTTTTTATTTTAAAATATATTATATTAAGAAAATTTATCTGTTTTTGAGGTGGAGTTTTGAAAAATGATTTAATAAACGGGAATATTACAAAATCAATAATCACATTTGCTGTCCCTATGATTATTGGAAATTTTTTACAGCAGTTTTATAATATAGCAGACACCATTATCATTGGAAAATTTCTTGGGTCTTCTGCCCTTGCAGCTGTAGGGTCTTCATATACCTTTATGATTTTTTTAACTTCAATACTTCTTGGATTATGTATGGGAAGCAGTGCTTTATTCTCTATAGAATTTGGACGGAAAAATATAGAAAAATTAAAAAATGATATAATTGCTGCTTTTGTCTTAATTGGAATACTGACTATTTTTTTAAATATTTTAAGTTTTTTATTTATTGATAAAATAATAATGTTTATGAAAATTCCAAAAGAAATTTACAACATGACCAAAGATTATCTTAATATAATTTTTTATGGAATAATTTTTACATTTCTATATAATTATTTTTCATTTCTTCTGAGGGCTTTGGGGAATTCAGTTACTCCCCTTTTATTTCTTGTTGTATCAGCTCTTACAAATATTTTTTTAGATTTATGGTTTGTCATTAATTTAAATGCCGGTGTAAAAGGAGCTGCTTATGCCACAGTAATTTCACAGGGAATTTCAGGAATCGGAATTTTCTTTTATGTTTTTTATAAATTTCCATGGCTGATTGCTAAAAAGAAAGAAATAAAAATAACGAAAAGTACTATAAAAGAAATTTCAGAATATTCTTTTCTTACCTGCATTCAGCAGTCTGTAATGAATTTAGGAATTTTAATGGTTCAAGGTCTTATAAACAGCTTTGGTACAAATGTTATGGCGGCATTTACAGCAGCAGTAAAAATTGACTCTCTTGCTTATATGCCTGTACAGGATTTTGGAAATTCTTTTTCTACCTTTGTTGCCCAGAATTTTGGAGCAGAAAAAATAAAAAGAATAGAAGAGGGAATTAAAAAATCTGTAAATATGATTTTTATTTTCTGTATTTTTATTTCTGCATCTGTTTTTATTTTTGCAGAAAAACTTATGCTCATTTTTATTAATCCGTCTGAAACTGAAATTCTTTCAATTGGAATACAATATTTAAGAATAGAGGGAATTTTTTACTGGGGAATAGGTTTTCTTTTTCTCCTTTACGGTTTCTACCGTGCTGTTAAAAAACCTGAGATGTCTGTTATTTTAACAATTATTTCTCTTGGAACAAGAGTAATCCTTGCTTACTCTCTAAGCAGTATAGAATACATAGGAATTTTAGGAATATGGTGGTCTGTTCCTATAGGCTGGATTTTAGCAGATATTTTTGGTTATTTTTATTATAAAAAATATAAAAATGTTTTTTTCAGACAGTAATACATGTATTATTATTTTAAATACATATCTCTTAATATTTAAATTATATAAAAAATAACATGTATCAGATATATGAAATAAAAATTCATAACTTTAAATACATTTTGTATTTAAGATACAAAATATGTTGTAATATTTAAGAAAATGTATTACAATATAAATATATAATTTTATATAAAAAATATTTTTTAATAAAAAAGGAGAAGATTCATGAAAGAATTACTTTTAAAAAATGCAAAAATAGTTTTAAAAGACAGAGTAATTGAAGGTGATATTCTTACTGCTGATGGAATTATAAGAGATATTATAGACAGAAAAAGTCCTGTGAAAGCTGAAACTCTTGAAGTTGAAAATTCTATTGACTTAGATGGAAAATACGTTGTTCCTGGATTTATAGATGTACATATTCACGGTTCAAACGGAGCAGATGCAATGGACGGAACTGCTGAAGCTTTAAAAACAATATCTTCATATATAGCAACAAAAGGAACTACTAAATTTCTTGCTACTACACTTACAAGTTCAAAAGAAGAACTTATTAATGTTTTAAAAATAGCAGCTGATCTTCAGAATAAAGAACTTGACGGAGCTACTATATTTGGTGTTCATATGGAAGGACCATACTTTGATATAGAATACAAAGGTGCTCAAAATGAAAAATATATGAAACCTGCTACTGAAAAAGAGATAAAAGATTATCTTGATGTTAAACCAGGACTTGTAAAAATGATGTCTCTTTCTCCACACACAGAACAATCTATTGAAACTGTTAAATTTTTAAAAGAAAACGGAGTTATCGTTTCTGTAGGACACTCTGCAGCTAAATTTAATGATGTTATGAAAGCTGTAGATGCAGGACTTTCTCACTCAACTCATACATTCAACGGAATGAGAGGAATAAATCACAGAGAACCCGGAGTTGCAGGTGCAGTTCTTATAAGTGATAAAATAAATGCTGAAGTTATTTTTGACAAAGTTCATATTCATCCTGAAATTGTAAGACTTATGATAAAAGCAAAAGGAACTGATAAAGTTGTATGTATTACAGATGCTATGGCTGCAACAGGACTTCCTAACGGGGATTACAAATTAGGAGAACTAGATGTATATGTTAAAGATGGAGAAGCAAGACTTAAATCAAATGATTCTCTTGCAGGAAGTGTGCTTACTCTTGATAAAGCATTTAGACACGTTATTGAGCTTGGATATCCTATCTATGAAGCAGTAAAACTTACAAGTACAAATGCTGCAGTTGAATTTGGATTAAATGCAGGAGCTATTGAAGTTGGAAAAGAAGCTGACTTTGCTATTCTTGATGATAGTTATAATGTGGACATGACTATCGTAAATGGAAATATTAAATATCAAAGATAGTTATTATTGAACTTAAAAGTCGCTATTTCGTTTAGCGGCTTTTTTATTTTAAGTAACATTCAATTTTAGAGCATGATTTTTTTACAATGGAATTTTGTATCAAAATTTCATGAACATTTTATATTTTTATTATTTTTTAATATTTTTATATTTTTTGTAAAAATCAATTATTATATATAAAATATCTTTCTTTTCTTGTACTATTACTGAAATTTAGAAAATAATTCTAAAAAAATTCTTTTAAATATGATAGAATTATTTATAATATGGTCCTATATTATTTAAAATAAGGAGTGAATAATTGAATAAAAACTTTTTTGATAACAAAATTTATGATATTTTCAATAAAGAAAGAGACTGCTCTCATGGACATCTTGCTTCATACATTCCAGAGCTTGCAAAAATAAATCCCAATCTTAAAGCATTAAGTATTATAACTGCTGACGGTGAAGAAATAAATATTGGAAATTATAATTATAAATTTACTATTCAAAGTATATCTAAAATATTTCTTTTAGCCCTTGCATTAATGGATAACAACGAAGAAGAAGTTTTCAGTAAAATAAGTGTTGAGCCTACAGGCGACCCATTCAACTCAACTTTAAGACTTGAAACAAATCAAAAAGTTTTTAACCCATTTATAAATGCTGGAGCTCTTGCCAGTGCTTCTATGATAAAAGGGAAAAGCCCAAAAGAAAAAATTGAAAGATTAAAAAACTTTATAAGCAGATTTACTGAAAGTGATGATATTGATATCAGTAATGAAATTTATGAATCAGAATATAAAACTGCAAATAAAAACAGAGCAATTTCATATCTTTTAAAAAGTATAAATGTTTTAGAAACAGATGTAGAAGACAACTTATCTTTTTATACAATGGCATGTTCTATTATACTTTCCACAAAAGATTTAGCAAAAGCTGGGCTTGTCCTTGCTTCCGGCGGAATTAACAGCCAAGGAGAAAGAATAATACCTGTTAAAATTTGTAAAATTATGGTTGCTCTGATGACTACATGCGGTATGTATGACCATTCAGGAAGTTTTGCTGCCAGTGTTGGTATTCCTGCAAAAAGCGGAGTCAGCGGAGGAATACTTGGAGTGGTTCCAAAAAAGATGGGAATATGCAGTTTCAGCCCCGTTATTACTGAGCAGGGAAACAGTATAATTGGTGTTGAAATATACAAAGATTTATCTGACATTTATGAACTTAATATATTCTAATCATTTTAGAATCATTATATTTAGGAGGAACATTGAAAGAAAAAAGAAATTTAACTTTTAAAGTTAAAGAACAGAACGAACTTATGAAATTTCTTATAGAGAATTTACCAAACAAAAATAGAAACAATATAAAATCTCTATTAAAAAACAAACAGGTACTTGTTGACGGTGCTGCTATATCACAATTTAACCACCCTTTAAATCCCGGACAGGAAGTTATGATTACTGAATCAAGATTTTCCGACAAAGATATGAAAGGAATTAAAGTTGTGTATGAAGACGAATATCTTATTGCTGTAGAAAAAGCTTCTGGAATACTTTCTATCGCTACTGATAAAGAAAGAGAAAAAACAGCTTACAATATAGTTAAAAACTATGTTAAATCAAGAAATCCTCTTGAAAAATTATTTATTGTACACAGACTTGACAGAGAAACTTCTGGAGTTATGATTTTTGCAAAAACTGAAGAAATTCAGCAGATTCTTCAGACAAATTGGCAGAAAATGGTTCTTGAAAGAACTTATGTTGCTGTTGTTGAAGGAAAAGTTGAAAAGAACAGCGACACTATCATTTCTTATTTAAAAGAAAATTCTGCTTTTGTAACTTTCTCAAGCGACAAAGAAATTGAAGGTTCTAAAAAAGCTGTTACTCATTATACAGTGTTAAAAAGAAGCAAAGGATTTTCTTTGGTAGAAGCTAATATTGAAACTGGAAGAAAAAATCAAATTCGTGTACATATGCAAAGTTTAGGACACAGTGTTGTAGGTGATAAAAAATACGGGGCTACAACAAATCCTTTAGGACGTCTTGGACTTCATGCAAAATCTATTATTTTTAAACATCCTAAAACAGGAAAGGTTCTTTCATTCCAAACAGGAATACCTGCTAAATTTTCTGGAATGTTTAAAAAATAATTTATATTTTTGGGGAGAGACAAATGATTTTAATAAGTGCATGTCTTGCAGGAATAAATTGTAAATACAGCGGAGGAAATAATCTCAATCCTAATTTAAGAGATTTGGTGAACAGCGGAAAAGCAGTTCCCATCTGCCCCGAACAATTAGGAGGTCTTGTTACACCAAGAACACCTGCAGAAATTATAAAAGACAGCAAAGGAAATATTAAAGTTATTACTAAAACAGGGACAGATGTTACTAAAGAATATGTTCTTGGAGCTGAAAGAGCTCTTGCAATAGCAAAAGCTCTTAATATAAAAACTGCTGTTTTACAAAGCAGAAGCCCTTCATGCGGCTGCGGATATATTTACGATGGTACTTTTACAAAACATTTAATAGTTGGGAATGGAATCACTGCAGAATTATTTATGAAAAATGGCATAAAAGTTTTTTCTGATGAAACTTATTTAAAACAGTCTTTCAATGACCAAGTCTAAAAACTTGGTTTTTTGTTTATCTATAAATATCGTCATAATTAACGAGGTGAAGTTATGCTTTTAGAAAATCCTTTAAATTTTAACGAAGAAATGGAAAAATTTCATAAAGAAATTAATCCAAGACTTCATCACCTTTTAGGCTGTAAACTTACAAGCCAGAATGGAAAAAAAGGAGCTGAGTTTAAAGTCTGGGCTCCAAATGCAAAAGAAGTAAGGGTTGTTGGAAAATTTAATAAATGGAATGGTAAAAAGCATCTGATGAATTTTGATTCAGAGCAGGGAATCTGGTCTCTTTTTATTCCTAACATAAAAGAGGGAGATATTTATAAATATGAAATTTTACCTCAGCATGGAGAAAAATTTCTAAAATCAGATCCTTTTGCTTTTTATTCTGAGCTTAGACCAAACACTGCTTCTGTTGTAAAAGATGTTCTTTCTCCATATCCATGGGAAGATGAAGAATGGATGAAAAAAAGAGAAAGTTTTAACTCTTATGAAAATCCAATGAATATTTATGAACTTCATCTTGGTTCTTGGAGGAAAAGAGCTGTAGAAAAAGAACCAGGAAAAGAAAAAGAAGAAGACGGAAGAGGATTTTATTCTTATAAAGAAATAGCCGACAGACTTCTTCCATATATTCTTGAAATGGGATATACTCATATTGAAATAATGCCTCTTGCTGAACATCCCCTTGATGCTTCCTGGGGATATCAGGTTACTGGATATTTTTCAATTACAAGCAGATACGGAGATCCTGAAGGATTTAAATATTTTGTCAATGAATTTCATAAAGCAGGCATTGGAGTTATAATGGACTGGGTTCCGGGACATTTCTGTAAAGATGCACATGGATTATATAGATTTGATGGAACAACTTTATTTGAATATGAAGATGACAGACGTGGAGAAAATTACGGCTGGGGAACTGCAAACTTTGATTTAGGAAAACCTGAAGTAAGAAGTTTTTTAATTTCAAATGCAGTTTTCTTATATGAAATTTATCATATAGACGGAATAAGAGCCGATGCAATTTCAAACGTTATCTATATGGAATATGGAAAACCTGAAGTTCACGGTTTAAAAAATAAATATGGCGGAGATGAAGATTTAGATGCCATTGAGTTTTTAAGACTTCTTAACAAAACAATTTTTGAGTATTTTAAAAATCCTCTTATGATAGCTGAAGAAGCTACTGCATGGCCTCTTGTTACAAGACCTGCATATATCGGAGGACTTGGATTTAATTATAAATGGAATATGGGATGGATGAACGACATGTTAAAATACATGGAACTTGATCCAATTTATAGAAAATACAATCATAATCTTATTACTTTTTCTTTGATGTACAGTTTTTCAGAAAACTTTATCCTGTCTCTTTCACATGACGAAGTAGTTCACGGAAAAAAATCTCTTTTGGATAAAATGTTTGGGCATTATGAAAATAAATTTGCATCACTTAGAATGTTTTACGGATATATGTATACTCACCCAGGTAAAAAACTTTTATTTATGGGTGGAGAATTTGGACAGTTTATTGAATGGAGATTTTATGAAGAACTTGAATGGAAACTTCTTAAATATCCTATCCATGACAGTATGAAATCATATGTAAGAGATCTTAATATGCTTTACAAAAAAGAAAAATCACTTTGGGAGCTTGACTGCACAAGTGACGGATTCCAATGGATAGACCATAATAATGCTGATCAAAGTATTATATCTTATGTGAGAAAAAGTAAAGACAAAGATGATTATCTTGTAATAATCTGCAACTTTACACCTGTGCATTACTCTAATTTTAAAGTTGGAATTCCAAGAATAACTGATTATGAAGAAATTTTTAACAGCGACAGAGATATTTATGGCGGTTCTAATGTGAGAAATATGGGAATAATAAAACCTTTAATTGAGGAAAAACATGGAATGCCTTATTCTGTGTCTTTGGAAATTCCTCCATTAGCCACTATAATTTTAAAACCTAAATTTGCTTTGAAACACAGTTTGATAAAATAAAAATATATAAATGGTAATTTCATACAAAAATGAAAACTAGGAAGGAGTAGATATTTATGAAAAAAGAAATGGTTGCAATGGTACTAGCCGGTGGACAAGGAAGCAGACTAAAACTGCTTACTAAAAATAATGCAAAACCTGCTGTCCCTTTTGGCGGAAAGTACAGAATTATTGACTTCCCTTTAAGTAACTGTACAAACTCAGGAATTGATACTGTTGGAGTTCTTATCCAATACAAGCCTCAAATTTTAAATAACTATATTGGTATAGGTAGAGCTTGGGACTTAGACAGAAACTTTGGAGGAATCAGCTTATTACCTCCATATATGCAGGAAAATGGTGGTTGGTGGTATAAGGGAACTGCTAACTCTATTTATCAAAATATGGATTTCATTGATGAATATGATCCAGAATATGTTCTTATTCTTTCAGGAGACCATATTTACAAAATGGACTACAACGAAATGCTTAAATACCACAAATCTCATAATGCTGATGCTACAATAGCTGTTATTGAAGTATCTCTTGAAGAAGCATCAAGATTTGGTATTATGAACGTAAGAGAAGATAAACAAATTTATGAATTTGAAGAAAAACCTGCTCATCCAAAAAGCACACTTGCTTCAATGGGAATTTATATCTTCAACTGGAAAACTTTAAAGAAAGCTCTTATTGAAGATGAAGCAAATCCTAATTCTTCTAATGACTTTGGTAAAGATATTATTCCTAAACTTCTTGGAGAAAACTGCAAACTTATGGCATATCCATTCAAAGGATACTGGAAAGACGTTGGAACAATTGAAAGCTTATGGGAAGCAAATATGGATTTAATCAATAAAGATGTTGATTTTGATATCTATGATAAAAACTGGAGAATTTATTCTCAAGCACCAAACAAATCTGGACAAGTTATCGGTGATAATGCAAAAATTAAAAACTCTCTTATCACAGAAGGTTGTGTAATTAAAGGTGAAGTTGAGAACTCTGTTCTTTTCTCTGGAGTATACATTGAAGAGGGAGCAAAAGTTACAAACTCTGTAATCATGTGTGATACAAGAATATGTAAAAATTCAAAAGTTGACAGAGCTATATTCGGAAGAAAAGTTCTTGTAAAAGAAAACCTTGAAGTTGCAGGTAAATCTGAAATACTTCTTATCGAAGAAGACAGAGTTGTTGACGAAAACATAGTAAAATAATCGAAGGGAGAGAATAATTATGCTTAAAAATTATATTGGAATATTAAGTGCTATTGAAAATAAAGAAAACTTAAGAAGACTTGCTGCACACAGAGCTGTTGCATCTATTCCTCTTGCTGGAAAATATAGAGTTGTAGATTTTATGCTTTCTAATATGACAAATGCAGGAATAACAACTGTTGGTATTTTTACTGATAACGATTCTCGTTCTTTAAGAGACCATGTTGGAACAGGAAGAGCATGGGAGCTTAACAGAAGACACGGAGGAGTTTTTGTATTCAGTTTCAACAGAAATATGAATGCAAACTACGACGTACAGATGATAAAAGACAACCTTGAATTTTTATATAAGGCAAAAGAAGAAAATGTTATTTTCTCATCTACTTATATGATTGCAAATCTTGATTTAAAAGCAGCTGTTGCAGAACATGAAGCTTCTGACAGAGATATAACTGTAATCTACAAAAAAATAAATGATGCTGATAAAAACTTTGTTGGATGTGACTGTCTAACTTTTGATAACGACAACAGAGTTATAAATGTTTCTAAAAATACAGGAAACGAAGCTAATGCAAATATCTGTGCAGAAATTTTCATCATGAAAAAAGAACTTCTTTTATCTTTAGTTGAAAAATGTGCATATATAGATTATGCTTACAAATTAAAAGCTGTTATCTATGAAAATATTAATAAACTTGTAGTTAAAGGATATGAATACAAAGGATATCTTGCTTGTATAAATTCTCTTCTTTCTTACTACAAAACAAACATGGACATGTTATCTGTAGATGTTACAAGAGAACTTTTCTTTAACGAATCTAACCCAATTTACAGTAAATCAAAAGATTCGCCTCCTACAAGATATTATGACGGTTCTGTTGTTAAAAATGCTCTTGTTGCAAACGGTTGTGAAATCAAAGGAACTGTTAAACACAGTATTGTTTCAAGATACACTGTTATTGAAGAGGGAGCTGAAGTAGAAAACTGTATTCTTCTTCAAAACTGCACTATTAAGAGCGGAGTAAAAATTAAAAACGTTATTATCGATAAAAATGTCACTCTTGACGCTGGTACTGAGTTAAAAGGAAGTGACATCTATCCTCTAGTTATAGAAAAAGAATTTTCTATGTAGGATAATTTAGAAATAAAGAATTAGGAGGCACCAAAAATGAAAGTACTATTTGTAGCTTCTGAAGCTGCTCCATTTTTAAAAACAGGAGGGCTTGCAGATGTAGCACATTCTCTTCCAAAATATCTGAAAAAATCAGGCGTGGATATTAGAGTAATTATGCCTAAATATGGAAAAATTTCTGAAGAGTTTAAAGAAAAAATGGACCATATTGCTGAATACACTGTTCCTGTAGGTTGGAGAAACCAATACTGCGGATTAGATCACTTAAAACATGACGGAATTGACTTCTACTTTATGGACAATGAATATTATTTTAAAAGAAATGAACCATATGGACACTTTGATGATGGAGAGATTTTTTCATTTTTCTCAAGAGGTGTCTTAGAGTCAATAAAACATATTGAAAATTTCATTCCTGATGTTATTCACTGCAATGACTGGCATACAGGAATGGTACCTGTTCTTTTAGATGCTTTTTACAGATATGATGTAAGATTCCAAAATATTAAAACTGTATACACTATACATAACCTTAAATATCAAGGAATTTTCTCTAAAACTGTTTTAAACGAACTATTAGGACTTGATGATTCTTATTTCACAGAAGACAAATTAAAATTCTATGATGCTATATCATTTATGAAAGGCGGAATAATCTACTCTGATATAGTAAACACAGTAAGCCAGTCTTATGCTGATGAAATAAGAACTCCATATTATGGAGAAAATCTTGATGGATTATTAAACAGCATAAGCGGTAAACTTTATGGTATCGTAAATGGTATTGACCATGATGCTTATAATCCAAGAAGAGATAAAAATATTCCAAAAACTTTTGGTCTTACTACAATGAAAAACAAATTAGTAAATAAGGCAGAATTACAAAAACAATTAGGTCTTCCTGTTGACAAAGATATACCTGTAATAGGTTTAGTCTCAAGACTTGTCAGCCAGAAAGGTCTTGACCTTATCAAAGGTGTAATTGAGGAAATATTAAACCTTGACATGCAGCTTGTTATCTTGGGAACAGGAGATCAGGCTTATGAAGATTTATTTGAATATTACTCACACATTTACCCTAAAAAATTATCTTCAAATATTGGTTTCAGCGACAAACTAGCAAAACTTATTTATGCTGGAGCAGATATGTTCCTAATGCCTTCATTATTTGAGCCTTGTGGAATAGGTCAACTTATAGCTTTAAGATATGGAACTGTACCTATCGTAAGAGAGACAGGTGGTCTTAAAGATACAATAACACCTTATAACAAATATACAGGTGAAGGAAATGGTTTCTCTTTTACAAACTACAACGCACATGATATGCTTAATGTTATTCAGCTTGCAATAGAAACTTACAAAGATAAAAAGCAATGGCTTGCTATCCAGAAAAATGGAATGAAAGCTGAAACAAGCTGGAAAGATTCTGCTAAAAAATATTATGAGCTGTATAAAAAGCTTGTATAGAAACCAGATGAGATTTAGCAAAAGATAAGGAGAAGTGGAACAAATTGCAAATAACAAAAGAACAAATTAAACAAGATTATTTAAAAAGACTGACATTTACTTTTGCAGAAGGAGTAAATGAAGCATCTATAGATCATAAATACATGGCTCTTGGAAAACTTATAAAAGACTATGTAACAGAAGGGTGGGCTGAAACAAACAGAGCCTACACTAATAATAAATGTAAGCAGACTTATTATTTTTCAATGGAATTCTTAATTGGAAAACTTCTTGATACATATTTAATCAATTTAGGAATCAAAGATTTATGTTCTGAAGCTCTTGCTGAATTAGGAATCGACCTTGATGAACTTGCTGCTATGGAACCAGATGCTGGACTTGGAAACGGAGGACTTGGAAGACTTGCTGCCTGCTTTATGGACTCAATGGCATCTCTTTCTCTTCCTGCTCATGGATGCGGAATCCGTTTCAAACACGGTCTTTTCAAACAAAAAATTGTTGACGGTTACCAAGTGGAAAAACTTGATGACTGGTTAAAAACAGATTTTGTATGGGAAGTTAAAAAAGCTAACAGAGGAATAAACATAAACTTTGGTGGAAATGTTTACATGAAAAAAATTGGAAACAGACTTCAGCCTGTTTATGAAAACTGTGAAGTTATAAGAGCTGTCCCTTATGATGTGCCTATCGTTGGTTATAACACAAAAAATGTTAATACTCTAAGACTTTGGAGTGCAGAAATTGATGAAAGCGATATTAACCTTTCAACTCTTCAACGTGGAGATTATTTGAGATACTTAGAACACAAATATTCTGTTGAAGAAATTTCTCAAGTTCTTTACCCAGACGATTCAAGTGAATCAGGAAGAAGATTAAGACTTAAACAGGAATATTTCTTTGTAAGTGCTGGAATTCAAACAATAGTAAACAGATTTAAAAAATTAGGAGAACCTATAACAGAACTTCATAACTATATAGCTATCCATATTAATGACACTCACCCTGCTGTTGCTGTTGCAGAACTTATGAGATTTCTTCTTGACCAGGAAGGACTTGAATGGGAAGAAGCATGGAGAATCACTGTAAAAACTATGGCTTATACTAACCATACAATTATGGCTGAGGCTCTTGAAAAATGGCCAAAAGATATGTTTGAAAAACTTATCCCAAGAATATATATGATTGTTGAAGAAATAAACAGAAGATTCTGTCTTGAAGTTTCTAAAAAATATTATGGAGACTGGAATAAAATCAACAATATGGCTATTATTTCAAATGGAAATATAAAAATGGCTAACCTTGCTATTGTTGGTTCTCACTCTATAAACGGAGTTGCATGGCTACATACTGAAATATTAAAACATAGAGAGCTTAAAGATTTCTATGAAATGTATCCAGAAAGATTCAACAATAAAACTAACGGAATTACACATAGAAGATGGCTTATAAAAGCAAATACAGATCTTGCTGATCTTCTTGTAGAAAAAATAGGTCCTGAATGGGTTGAAAATCCTCTTCAAATTAAAAAATTAATGGACTATGTTGATGATAAAGAAGTTCTTCACAGACTTGGAGAAATAAAACACAAAAGAAAAGTTGAAGTTGCTGAATTTGTTAAAAAATCTTACGGTATCGAAATAGATCCTAATTCTATTTATGATATTCAAGTAAAAAGACTTCATGCTTACAAACGTCAGCTTTTAAATATTTTCCATATTATGAATCTATATAATGAACTTAAAGCTGATCCTAAAAAGGATATTGTTCCTAGAACATTCTTCTTTGGAGCAAAAGCTGCTCCAGCTTACTATTTAGCTAAACAAATTATAAAACTTATCAACTGTGTTGCTGATAAAATTAACAACGATCCAGAAATCAATGGAAAAATTAAAGTTGTTTTCTTACAAAACTATGGAGTTACTCTTGCTGAAAAAGTTATCCCATCAGGAGACATCAGTGAACAAATTTCTACTGCATCAAAAGAAGCATCTGGTACAGGAAATATGAAATTTATGATGAACGGAGCTATTACAATGGCTACTCTTGATGGTGCAAACGTTGAAATTGATCAAGCTGTTGGAAGAGATAATATTGTTGTATTTGGACTTACTTCTGAACAAGTTATGAATTATTATGCTAACGGAGGATATAATGCATACGAAACATTCAGCAGCGACCCAAGACTTCAACTTATAATAAATCAGCTTCAAAATGGATTCTTTGGTGTAGGACCTCAAGAGTTTAATCTTATTTTGAAAAATCTATTCGATACAAATGACGAATTCTTTGTATTTAAAGATTTTGATTCTTATGTTAAGGCTCAAGAAAAAGTTAATGACTTATACAAAGATAAAGAAAGCTGGTTAAGAATGAGCTTAATCAATATAGCAAATTCAGGTATATTCTCTTCTGACAATACTATTAAGAGATATGCTGATGAAATCTGGAATATAAAACCTCTTAAAATAGGGGAATAATTTTTAGATTTTAGAGAGGACTGACTTATGGAATACCTTGCTTTAAACTGGAAAGATGATTATGTAATATTTAACTCACAGGATACAGAGTACAAAGCTCCTTATGGAGCTGTACCCTGTGGGGAAAAAATAACTTTTAAAATAAAAATAAATAAAAAAGCTATGCCTGAGAATGTTCGTTTACATATACTGGAGGATAATAAGGAAAATCCTAACTGTCCCCACAAAGTAGAATATTCTATGGAAAAAAAAGAAAGTGTAGACATAACAGAAAATAGTAAAGAAGATAACTATTTTGAATATGTTTGTACAATAAATTCTCCCAGCACACCAAATCTTTTATTTTATTATTTTGAACTTAAACTTACCGGGGGAATAATAAAATATTATGGAAATAATTTTGATGATTTGGGAGGTTTTGGAAATATTTATGATTCTTTCCCAAAACCTTATCAAATAACTACATATTATCCAAACAGCAGAACACCTGACTGGTTTAAAAAATCTATTATTTATCAAATTTTTCCTGACAGATTTTTTAATGGAAATCCAGATGAAAAAGTAAATGCTCATAAAAAAAATAGTTTTATATATGGAAATTGGAGTGACCTTCCTCTTTATGTAAAAGGACAGAATGGAGAAATTCTTCGCTGGGACTTCTTTGGAGGAAATCTTCTTGGAATAACTAAAAAACTTGATTACTTAAAAGAAATAGGAGCAAATCTTATTTATCTTAATCCTATTTTTAAAGCCAGAAGTAATCACAGATATGACACAGGAGATTACAAAGAAATAGATCCTATGCTTGGAACTGAAGAAGATTTTAAATTTCTTATTTCCGAAGCAAAAAAAAGAAAAATTAATATTATTTTAGACGGAGTGTTTAATCATACAGGTATGGACAGTAAATATTTCAATGCCTGTGGAACTTATGACTCTGTTGGAGCTTACAATTCGGTAGGTTCTCCTTATTATAACTGGTACACTTTCCGTAAACATCCTGATGATTACGAAAGCTGGTGGGGAATAAAAGATCTTCCATGTGTTAATGAACTTTCACCATCTTTTATGGATTATATAATAAATGATGAAGACAGTGTTGTAAACAAATGGTTTAAATTTGGAATAAAAGGGTGGCGTCTTGATGTTGCTGATGAACTTCCAAGCCAATTTCTTAAAGCTCTTAGAAAAAAATGTCATGAAAATGATAAAGATTCTATTCTTTTGGGAGAAGTTTGGGAAGATGCAACAAACAAAATAAGCTACAATGTAAGAAGAGAATATATGTGCGGAGAGGAACTTGACTCTGTTACAAATTATCCTTTCAGAAATTATTTTCTTGATTTCTTCTCAAATAAATTTGACAGTTTCAAATTAAAAAAATTATTTGAAAGAATGAAAGAAAATTATCCGAAAGAAAATTTTTATTCTCTTGTAAATATTTTAGGAACTCACGATGTCGTAAGAATTCTTACTATGGCAGAGGGAGTTGCTGGAACTATGCAGGACATAGTTTATAAAAAAGAACTTTACAAAGAAAAAATACTGCAAAAAGGGGGGCTTTTAAGAGATTTAGAAATAAAAATCTTAAAACTTATAATCCTTATGCAGATGACTTTCCCTGGAATCCCTATTATATATTATGGAGATGAAGCAGGAGTACGTGGAGGGGCTGACCCTGATAACAGACGTACTTTTCCATGGGGAAATGAAGACAAAAATATTCAAACCTGGTATAAAACTTTTACTTCTTTAAGAAACAGAAATGATTTCTTTGCTACAGGATATTTCAAACAAATTCCTGTAAATGAAGATGTCTATGGAATACTTCGTTATTCTCAAAAAGGAAAAGACTGTTTTAATAAATATCTAAAAAATACTGACGAGAAATTTGCTTTTGTATTTATTAACAGAAATCCGCTTCTTTCTTTTGAAGTAAAAATTAATACTGATGATTATCCTGAAATTTTCAAAAATAAAAATCTTAATAAATTAAAATCTTTCTTTGACAATAAAGATATAAAAATTGAAAATAACGAGATAATCTTTACAATAGAACCGCTAAGTTCTAAAATCTTATCAGATAAAATTTTATAGTTATTAAAAATCACATTGTATTAAATAAGCAGGAAATTAAAAATCTCCTGCTTATTTTTTAATTATATATTAAAATTTATTATCTCATTAAAATAAATATGAAATATTCAGACCAAAATATGTGCTGTCTCTTTTTCCAAATTCTTTTCTTCCATTTATACCAAAAGACATATTATTTAAAGTGTAAGCCGTTCCGATTTCAAAAGAAACCAGACCATTTTCTTCTTCATCTTTTAGAGCTGTGCCGAAATTTGAAATATTGTTATATGTGTAAGAAACTTTCTTGTCTGTATCACCAAATTCATAAGAATAATCTCCTTTTGCATAAAATTTGAAACTGTCATATTTTTTATTTATCTCCAAACCAATTTTTGATTTTGCTGAAACAAAATCCTGAGATTTTACATTTACAGTATTTCCTTTTACTTTTTCATCAAAAGACTCAAAATCACAATAAATCAAACCAATCTCCCAAAAAGGCTTCAATTCTGCAAAGCTGTCATATTCTCTGGATACTCTTCCAAATATATCTCCGCTGTAAGAATTAAAATCGCTGTCTGTCTTTGTTCCACTGCTTATGCTTCTCTCTGTTTCATGAAAATTATATCCAAACCCGGCACCTGTTTCAAATAAAAACTTTTCATTTTTATAATTTCTATTTAAAGAAAAATAAATGCTGTGGGCTTCTCCCTCTCCTTCACCATTATTATAATCAATATCTGAAAAAGCATATCCGAAAGTTCCAAAAATATTTTTCTCTTTTCCGAAAGTTTTTCTTCCAAGAAAACCTGTCATTGTACTTTCATATCCTGTTATATTTTCTCCTGAACTTACTTCTGAATTATTGTTTAAAAGTACAAAACCATCTCTATATTTTGTAAATAATAAATCTCTTTCAGCTTTTCTGAAATTTTCTACTGTTTCAAAAATCTGTCTTCCTATATTTCCATATACAGACGGCGTTAAATCCTGCAGGCTTTTTCCAAGATTTTCTGCACTGCTTACATCTATAATATCAATAAGTTTTTTTGTTTCTTCATCAAGAGAGCTGTATTTTTCTTCAGTGTAGTATCCATTAAAAAGTTCAGCTGTATTTTTTAGTTTTCCCTCTATAAAATCAGAAATCTCTTTGTCGTTTCTTATTAAAACACCATCTGTTGTACCGTTTTCTTTTTTTACTATCTCTGCACTGTAAAGAAGCGACGTTGAATTTACTGAAGATACTTCATCAGTTTCAACATTTTCTCCCTCTGCTATTCCTTTCAGAAAATATCTGTCTTTATATTCTCTTTCAGTTATTTCTGAATCTATTTTTATATTTCCTTTAAGAACAATATCCTTTCCAATAAGTTTTCCGTAATCTCCGCTTTTTGAAGTTCCAACAACATAGTTTCCTCCCAAAGCATCTACAACAAGTTTTCCGTTTCTGTTAATTACTCCTTTGTTTATAAAAGTTCCGCCGTTTACAGCTTTTAATTCTTCACCTCTTTTTATTACGGAATTATTTTTATCTATATTTATTGTACCTCTGTTTTCTACTACAGAACCATTTCCATCAGCTAACATTGCTCCATTGGCTTGAGAAGAAAGATTTATCACACCGCCTTTATCGTTAAGAGCATAACCGCCTGCAAAAGCATACATTCCGTAGCCTTTATTTTTAATATTGATAGTTCCATTATTTTTTGCTACTGCTCCATAACCTGCTGCCATTCCATAGCCATCTTTTTGACTATCAACAGTTATTTTTTTATTATTTACAGCACTTCCATTTTTTCCAACAGCAAACATACCTATTGCAAGATTCTTAGAAGTTACATTGATTATTTTATTATTTAATCCCAAAGAACTATCCAAATACATTCCAATAGATTTATTATTTGATGATAGACTTATGCTTCCATTGTTACGAACTATTCCATTATTTCCTGTTGAAAAAATTCCCACTACATCATTTGAATTTTCTGAGTTTATTTCTAAATTATTTGTAATATCTGAATCTTTACCAAAAATTCCGACAACTTTATCTCCTGATAAATTTATCTCTGCCTTATTATTTACATTTCCATTTTCTGAAAAAATTCCAAAAGAATAATTATTCAGGCTGTTTATCTCTAACTTTTTAATTCCTAGATCTTCTATTATTATCTCTCCTGAAATATTAATATTTTTTCCTGAAATTCCGACAACCTTTTCTCCGCTTTTTATTACTACTCTAGAGATTTGATTATTAGTATTTATCTCAATTCCTACATCATAACTTCCGTCATTTACATTTGGAATATTTATACTTGGGGGATTTGGAATATTTGGACTAACTGCGGTGTTTCCACCACCACCGCCACCCCCTCCGCCTCCTCCACAGGCGGTGACAGTTACAAGAGCTAGACAGAAAAATATTTTTTTACTGTCTTCTATAATAAATTTTCTCATGTTTCACCTCAAAGTTTTAAAATTTATAAGAAAAATCCAATCCTATTTTCTCATTATCAACATCATTTATAATCTCTTTTGAATATTCTAATCCAACAGAATAATCATTATTATAACTATATTCTATCCCTAAATTATAAACCAGTGAATTTTTATCCAACTTTCTTTTTTCTTCAGAAAACTTACCTATAATATTTTCTAACTCTATATCCTCTGTACTTCTTAAAATATCATAAGAATACTCCATTCCGCCAACCAATGATATTCTATTATTACCGCTAGCAAAAATATCATATTTTAAATCTACTGCTATTCCTAAAGTTCCATAATATCCATCAGTTTTATCTCCATTTACAGAGAATTTTCCATTATCCTCTTTATAATCATCTTGATAATAATAAGTAAAGTCTAAGTTAATATTAGGATTTATGCTAAATTTATCAGTAATATTATAGTTTTTGTATAGAGAGTTATTAAATCCTAAAGTATAGATATTTACATCTCCACTATGTAAGCTTCCTCCGCCAAATCTTTTATTTTCACTTTGATTATACCCAAAAGATATATCACTTAATAAATTTATATTTTTTATCTTATAATCAGAATAAACTCTTGCATTCCAAGTTTCTATTTTATTTGAACTTTCATCTGTATAATCTATGTTAGATTTTATATAAGATAGACCTGCTCCAGCTCTTAAATTATCTGAAACATATTTATTATATCCAATCATAAATCCATTACTTTCTCTTTCAAAACCTGAATATTTTTCTGTCTTTCCTATTTCAGATTTACTATTTAGATAGCTGAATACAACTCCTTCAGCTTTATTATCTTTTATAAAGTTTCTGTATTGTCTATTTAAATCTTTTGTAATATCTACTACTTGTGCCTCTAAGGTAGTTATATTATCTATTCCTGTAATTCCGTTTAAATTTTTAGAAAAACTTTCATAGTTATCTCCAAGTGAGATATATTTATAGAAATCTAATTTTTCTCCAGAAACTCCCTCATAAGAATCTTCTAAAAGTTTTCCAAGTTCTTTATTTTCAACTATTGTATTGAAATTTTTTCTATCAACATCAGTTAGACTTATATAGTTATTAGTTTTATCTGTTTTTATATCAAATAAATAAGAGCTTGATACAAGACTTCCATTTCCTGTTATACCGCCATCAGCCTCAATATATTTATGGTTTAAATATTTCTCCATATTACTTTGAGACATACCTATAAAATTAACTGTATCTAATTTTATATTTCCATTAAGTCCTATTTTCCCACTAGAAATTATCTTACCAGGAGTTACAACTAATTCATATCCTATAACTTGTCCATTCTCCATAATAGGACCTTTTTTATACCCGCCACCTATCTCTATATTATTTTTAGTATTATCTATACTAAAGTCTCCATTAGCTCTAATTGTACCATTAATTACTACCTTACTTGTATCTTCTGTATGAAATATCTCTTTATTTCTTCTGCTTTCATAATCTTCAACAGCTTGTCTATATTCTTCTTTTTGTTCTTCTGTAGCATTATCTGGTAAAGCTATTGGCGGCATATTAAAGTTTATTTCTGTTAGACCATTAAATGTAGCAGTTGACCCTCCCTCTAGCCACGTAGCATAAACGTGTATTCCTTCAAGATTAAGAGTAGATTTTATAGATACAGGTTTTCCCTCTTCATCTTTTATAATCTCTCCTTCCTCATTTTTTTCATACCAGATAGCTTCTCCTGTTTCCATATTTGTATTAAAACAAATATTAGCACCATTTTCTCCTGCCACTGCTATAGCTCTTCCTTTTCTAATTTGGCTCGCCATATTTTTACTTTCATTTACTCCAACAGAGATTGTTCCACCATTATTATAAAATTTTCCACCATCTACATTTACACCAATACTTGTTTCTGTTAATCTGCTAAATGATAAGAGCCCTAATTTAAGGAAATTCTTATAAAATAAATAAAGGTCAACGATATTATTATTATCATCAAATGCCTTAGCTAAATCTCTTTCAACCTCTATTTTCCCTGTATTAATAAAAGTTGAATTTTTAGTATTTACACCATATTTATTATGTTCTCCTTTAAAGTCTGCCCCTAAAGCTGATACTCCTATACCCGAATATCCTTGTGAATAAATATCTCCACCTACAAATATTGTTCCACTATTTATACTATTCTCTACTTTTCCCAGTGCCTCTTCATTTAATAAACTAACTCCATAATCATCTCTGGTAAAATGTACTCCTATTTGAAGTAAATCTACAGCAACACCATTTATAAGTTCAAATTGTTTCATCCTTTCTAAATTAACTACACCAGTATTTTTTATACTACCTTGTTCAAGATTTATGGCTCTTCTATCATTATCCATTGTTCCACCATTTAAAATCCCTACGTCTACAGCTTTGATATATTTTGTACTGTCTATTCCATTAGTTATTGTTCCATTATTTTCAATATTACTAAAAGAAGCATTAATTATATATTTTCCATAATCTGAAAAAACAGTACTAGTTGGAATTAAACCTGCGATATTAACCGGAACTGCTAACACATGTTCAGTAGCTCCCATTTCTATTTGACCATCATTAGTAAAAGTTACAAAGGAATCTCTCTGCCCCTTTAATCCTATTAAATTATCATTTCTCTTCAAAGGATTATCTATTCCTGTGATTAAAACTCCACCATAGTTTGTATTAATTTTTTGGTCATAGGATAAAATTTTTCCTATATTATGAATAGTAGCTCCATTTTCTGCATAAATGGCTAATTTAGAATCTGTTTTACCATTAAATAATCCATTTTCAATAGTGTTAGTTTCATAATTAAATTCCTGCTTTGAGAATAATTCATTTTGGTTTTTTTTCTTTATTTGTTTTATTTCTTCCTCTGTTGCACCCTCTGGAATAAGTGTCATATTTTGAGGATATAAAGTATAATCTATTCTCTCTGTTATTCCATTTCCTTGTACTATAAGATTTGCATTAAACTTTTCTATTTTATCAACTGTATTATCTTTAGAATAAGTTAATGATGTCAAAACAAGCATAATAGAAAATATTTTTATTTTATTTTTCATAATCTATCTCCTAAATTTTTATAAAAATGTTGCAGATATAAAAATTTTATTAAATATCTGCAACACTAAATATTAATAGAATGTATATTCTACCATTACTTTTCCTCTGTACTCTCCGTAATTTTTTTCTGGAATATCTTTTCTAACTTCCAAAGTACCACCTAATTCATAAGTTTCTATAGTTGTTCCAGTTCCTTTTGGAGAAATTGTTTTTGTTTTTGTAGTTTTTAAATCTCTTACTTTTAATTCTTTACCATGTTCCATAGGAGTTCCATCAGCACTTACTTGGTTTATATAAATAGTATCTATTTCAGGAACTAAATCTTGGGTTGTAACTCCTAATTTTGTATCTAAAGTATTAGTTATTTCAACAAGTATCTCTGTTTTAGCTGATTTTGTAATTAATTGTTCTTTTTCATCTTTTGGTTTTATCTGTCCAAAATCAAGAATACCAGCTTTTATTGTTAAACCTGGTCCTTTAGTTGTAAAACTAAGCGGTTTATCAAATAAAATATTTTCTTTTAAAGTATCAGTACCAATAGTTAAAACATTTGGATTTCCATTTAAGAAAATTTCATATTTTGTATATGGTCTTAATTTTTTATATTGTTCTAGGCTTAATTTTAACTTCATTGGATATGATTTAGGAATTTTATCAGAAAACTCTATTAGTTTACCTTTTGAATCTGTGAGTGAGATATAGTTATTTTCGCCAACTAATACAATCTCCCCTGTTACAGATTTTTCATAATTAGAATTTACTTGAATTGCCTCAACTTTTTCTCCAACTCTTACAGATAAACCTTGATTTAATATTGATGTTGGTAATGCCCCATATCTCATATAATCTCTATATGAAGTAGCTAAATCAATATATACAACATCTCCTTGTAAGTTATTATCATGTGTTAAATCAATTTTACCCTCTCCGACATTATTTATCTCTTCATAATTTACAGTATCGTCTTTACCCTCTACAAAGACTTTTCCATAGTATCTAGGGTCAAATTTATCAATAATAACATTTATTCTATAAGCTCTGGAGTTATCATTACCAAACTTTAATTCAAAGGATTTATCTATTTTTTGTCCATTATAATTTCCAAAAAGATTTTCAAATTTATTTTTCTCTCTAGATAAACCTATTACAAACTCATTAGCATCTAATTTTTTTATAAATGATTTAACAGTTTCAGCAGTAATATTTTTAGTAGGCTCGTCAATATCATTTAATTGATAATAAGTAGTATTTACTAAATCATCTTTTATTTCATTTATTACATTTGATGATATTCCTATATTAACCCAATCTATACTATCTTGAGTTGTATTATGGTTACCTTTGCTGTCTGTAAGATAATCTTTTTTAAATAAGTCTATAAGACCGTCTTTATTTGTTTGTGTATTTTCTTTTTCTGTCATAGCCGGATTTTTAAATCTAAGAGTTATATCTCCTTTATAATCAGCTTTCTTTTTAAAATCAACTATATACCTTTGATCAAATAAGAAGTCTCCCTCTTTATTTATGCTATCATCTTTTGTTGAAGTATCGATATATCTTATATAAAATTCTAATGGATTTTCTTGTGGCTTTCCTTGGTCATTACAATTATAACCATTATCCAAAGTAAATCTTATAAAATTATCATCTGGATTTTCACGACTTATTATAAAATGTCTTTCATTATTTGGTATACTTGAAGAAAGTTCAAATTTATATTCTTCATTTGCTGTATTTAAGTCATTTATTAATTCTTTACCATCTTTATCAAATAAAGTCATTTTTAAATTATATTTTTTAGTAATATTTCCATTTGCATCTTTATATTCTGTTGGAATATCTATTACATCTCCTCTTACTCTACCCCAAATATTTGAGCCTTTAATATCTCTTGTCAGCTCTCCGTTTGGATAATCACTTTCATTTAATTTTATCCAGTTTTCTTTTCCAGTATCATCATTTTTCAACTCTGGATTTTCAAATTCAATTCTTGTTTCAACAAAACGATTTACAGTAAGATTTAAATATAAATCTTCTCCTCTTTTTCCTCTTTCTTCAGCTCCAATATATGTATAATATTCGTCAGTGTTATTATTTACTGTTACACCGACCTTTAAAGGATTTTTATTATTTTTCTTTGAGTCATTTTCATCATCTACAAGTATTTTAAATTTTCCTTGTGGTATCAATGTTTCCTGTCTCGGAATATAAAGTTTTAACATTGCAGATGTAGCTTTTTCATTTTCTCCTTTAAAGATACTTGTTTCTATTGGAGTTTCTGCTCCTACAATTTTTTTCTCATCTTCCTCAAAATAAAGTCTTGCTCCTGTTATTACATAGTTTGAATCTTTATTTGTACTTACAAGTTTTACTTTTGTAGTGGCTCTAAAATCTATTCCCTCTCCACCAGATTGATTTGTAATCCTTGTATCCAGATTTCTAAATCCAACTGTTCCATAGTCTATAATAACTGGCTTATTATAAAGTATATCTTTTCTATATTCATAGTTTTTAGTATAACTTTGTCTTGGTTTAATATCATAGTTTCCTACATAATGTATTCCCTCAAAAGCCGGAATAACTACTGAATAAGTTATTCTACTTTCAAGTGATTTATCATCATAGTTTGTAATAACTATATCATTTATTTTATCTCCGTCAAAATTGTATTTGGATAAACCAAAGTTTAGATATTTATTTCCACCATCATAAGAGAACATAACTTCATTTTTAGTTCCATTTACACTACCTGTGGTATTTCCTTTTAAATAAGTAGATGATATAGTTCCGCCATCTTCTTTGGTTATTTTTATTACTTCATCTGTTCCTCTGTTAATACTTAATTTATGTTTTCCTAATGTTTCCCAAGGATAATCTCTAACTTTATCGCTAGGTGCTATCCAGTTGTCTCCATTTAAATTAGTATTTTTTATAAATTTTACTCCATTATTGCTTAAAGTTATAGCCTCATTTTTTGCAAGATGAACTCTCCTATTATGAACAATATTACTTATTGCACTACTTGAATCATAGTCATAATAAACAAGCGGATTTGCTAAGTTTATTTCAGGATTACCAACTGGAAGGTCAGGCTGTATAATTAAATCTAATACGTCTACTTTTTTGTCTACCCATTCATTTCCAACTTTCATTTGATAAACAAATTTAAATTTATAAATTACACTTCCTGTATCCTTATTTACGTTCATTGGATAACCACTTAAAGGATTAGTATCCCACGTACTTTTACCACAAAAACCGATTACAAGGGTTTCTGAATCTTTATCATCATCTGTTGATGAAAAATAAATCCAACCAGCACGTTTTCCTTTTATACTATTTATTTTATTCCAGCCACCGTCTCCGTCTGACCAGAAAACTCCTGTTTGATAATTATATTTATCTTTATCTCCATCTCTATTTTTTGTTTTTATCTCTCCAAAACCATTATCTCCTCTTATTATAAGTCTTGCATTATCTCCCCAGTTAACCCAGTTTCCACCTTCTTTGGTTATAAATTTTTCAGGTAGCTGTCCTGACCAAATGAGTTGTTCTTTTTTGAATGTAGGAGGTTTATCTTCTCCTTTGTCATGTTTTGCATTTGTTCTTATACCTACTTTTCCATCTCTATCTATAAAAATATCATGTCCTGCAAGTTCTGTTGGATTAGTTATAATTAAAGTTCCCTTTGTATTTGGCGGTATATTTTCTTCTACAGGACTTACTATTACAGTATATACATCTTTTTTTGTAACTTTTCTTTTCTCATCTTTTTTTCCTCTATTAGCAACTTTTTCATAAACTAAAGTAAACTTAGCATTTACTGTTTGATGAACGAATTCTCTATCCCAACCCTCTATTTTTATTTTATAGTAATCATCTGTTTCACTGTCTGAAAATAATCCTATTTTTCCTATCTTTCTTCCTATAACATCACAAAGCTCAAACTCAGTTTTTGTTTCATCTACTTTTCCATTCCAAATATCTGTTGCATTATCTTTTAAGATTACTGTCTTAGTTTCTGTTTTACTTAAATCTTTTATTGTAGAAGTTTCCAAAGTTATTTTTAAGTCCACACCGTCTTGTATTTTATTTACATTTAACTCCTCTCTTAAAGGCTTCTTTAAAAATTTTCCATTACCTCTATATTCTGTATCAGAAATATTAGGAATATTTACATTAGGAATTTCTCCATTTACACTTCCTCCTATAATTGAAGTTGCAAGTCTTAAAAATATTCTTGGATTATCAAAAAGTATTCTCCCCTCTGTACCGTCTGGTAAAAGTTGCTCTCCATCTCCTGTTATGTTCATTCTAAAACTATGAGTAATAACTTCCTGAAATTTACCAACCCAATAATATCCATATTTTAACTCTACTTTACATTCAACATCTTCAAATGGTCTAGGTCTTCTTATAAAAAAAGAAAGAAAATTTTCTTCATTATGGTCATCATCAGATATAACTCCTATTACAGTAGCATCTTGTCCTGAATTATCTTCTAAAGTAACATTAGTTTGATAGTCAGAATATCCACTTTTTGATTTTGATAATTTTATCTCATGAGATTTAAATGTACCTTCTTTAGATGTAACTTCTACTATTACATAAGGGTCTTTATATCCACTTTCTTCTTTTAATTTACTATACATAACTCTTTCAGGAAATTTTCCCTCAAATCTTATAGTATCCAAAGTATCTTCAGAGTTATAGTTTCCAGCTTTTGATACAAATAATTTTCCTGATTTCATTGTTATTTTTCTATATTCATTTCTTATTGTATCTGAGCCTATTATAAGATTTCCATAAGATTCACTAGTTATACTTGAAAAAAGCTGTCTGAAAACCCCTTTATAAACTTCTTTAACTTTATAGCTTCCCTTTTCCACAACATAAACATAAACACCAGAAAGCTGTTCTTTGCAGTCTATCAAAAGATATTTTTTTCCCTCTGTCTTATCAGCTTCAGGTTTTTCTTCCACAATTCTATATTCAAATTTTGGAGATTTCTTTATTTCTTTTGTAAGATATTTTTTTATATTATTTATAGATTTTCTTCCATTTGTAGTTGAAACAGACGGCATCTCATCTAAAGTTTCAGAAACAAAAACTAAATCATTTTCATCAATATCTATTTCACCATATATTTTTTTACTTTCTGCATGAAATTCCAAAGGAAGTTCTTTTGAAATTAATTTTGTAACTCCTATTTTAAGTTTTGCTGTATCATATCTTTTATCTAAAACAACTTTTGATTTTTCACCATCAATAGAAAAACTAAGTGTAAAAATTATTAAAAATAAATATAATATTTTTCTAAAACTTTTCATCTATCTTACCGCCTTATTCACAGTAGTATTTCCTGAAGAAGAAATTTCTGAATTATTTTCCCCTTTATATACAGAAATCATAATAGGAATTCCTCCTACATAATCTCCCTCAACTATATCAGCAGGTTTATTTTCTCTTTTTATTCTTCTCTGATTTAAAACTGCTGTAAATTCTATATGTGTAATTTTAGAATTTAAAATAAATTTTTTATATTTGTCATCTACACTTATCTTTCTTATCATCACTGGATTTCTTCCATTAGTCATCAAACTTTTATCAACAAAAGTAAGCTCAATCACTTTTCCAAAATCTTCTTCATCAGCTTGTATCTCTAAAATTCCTTTTCCGATAATACTTCTTCTTAAATTTGTACTGTTCATATTTTCAAATTTCATATTTTCAAAAATTGATACTTTAATTTCTGAATAAGAAAAAGTTGTTAATATTAAAAATAAAATAAACATTACTGTTTTTTTCATTTTATTCCCCCTAATCATGAGTTTCTATAGTAAGATAAATTATTTTTTCGTGGTATCCCTCTTTTGAAATATTTTCTCCCTGAATTTCAACACGGTTGTCCTTTTCTATTTTTGAATTTATATATTCATTAGAATAAATATATGTATCTGTTTTTCCGTCATCATCAATATCAATTTCTGTTTCGCTGTAATTTAATTTATAATAATCTTTTTTATCCGGCTCTTTATTCATTTCTATTTCAAAAGGAACAGTCACTTTCTGGTCGTCAATTACCATAGCCTGTATTTCTACATCTGAAATTATTTCCAAAGGAACTACTATCTCTGTTTCCATTTTCATAACAATAGTTTTAACTTCTAAAGGAACAGGTTTTCCCTCTGCCTCAGGATTTGCAGGCATACTTGGAAGAAGAGGGAGCATAGGTATTATTGGCTCACTTTCTTCCGAAAAAATTGTTATATTTAAAATTAGAAAAAATAATGTAAATAATTTTTTCATTATTGTTCTCCCTCCTCTTTCAATTCAAATGACTGATAATTTTCTCCTGCATTTTCATCTGTATATAGAAGTTCTGTTTCATATATCTTAGTTGGAATATTGTAATCATCTCCTAAATATTCTATTTCCACTTTATATTTTCCAGGTGTTAAGCTGTCTATATAAAATTCTCCAGAAGATTCAGGATAGATAATTTTTCCGCTTTCATTTCCTGAAATTTTATTTAATTTTATTCTTACATCTGAAACTGCACTCTGATCTTTTTTAAACTCTATATCTCCCATAAATGTTATAAGCGGTTTAATTGGAATATATGCTTTTATTTCAGAACTTCCAAGTCCTCTGACTTTTACTCTTGCTGCTCTTCCGTCATGGCTCGGTCTTCTGCTCTGTGCAGTAAGTTCATAATCACTGTAGCTTGGTATTCCGTAAATAAATGCTTCCCCGTTTTCATTTGTTAAAACTTTCTTTTGTCCTAAAGTAACTTCAACATCTGAAATTCTTTCTTCATCTTTATCAAATTTATTATTATCATTTCTATCCAAAAATGCAATGGCTCTTACAACTGTATTTTCAAGTGAATTCATATTTTGTGTAGGATTTTTTAAATTTACAACTCTGTCTATACCAACATATGTTCTCTTATTTCCATTTTTCTCCAGCATGCTTCCAAACTCAAGCCAGTTATCAAATTTTAAAACAAATTCAAGAACATATTCTACTTTTTTATCTTCAGAATATTTCATTCCCATTGAGAAATCAAGATTATCCATCCATCTTGTATTATTTATTCTCAGTTCAGCTTCATAATTATCTTCTTCGTCAATAGTATTTTCAAGCCTCACTGTAAAATCTCTAAATCCTGTATAATAAAAATCTAATCCGTGCCTTGTCTCATTGTCCTGATTTTTTTCCACTTCATAGCTTACTAAAAGTGTATTAAAAGATTTGCTGTACTCTAATCCATAGTAATAATCTGTTTCGTCTTCTGTATCTTCAGTGTGGTATTTTATATTTTCAAGGCTTCCTGTAATTGTTAAATCTTCAGTTAAATCATAATCAGCATCTATATATATTTCTCTTTTTTCGTCGTAATATACACCGTTGTCATATTGTTCATAATTTAAGCTCAATTTTTTTATATCAGTATCCATAAAATATCTGTGTCTGTATTTATGTTTATAGCTTTCGTTTTCATTTTCTTCGTGATTTAAGCCGTGTGTAAATTCATAGCTCAATGTAAATGGATTTCCCTCCAGAGAATTTGAATAAATAAGTTCTGTTCCCATTTCTTTAGATAAAATCCAATTTTCTTCAAACATTTCTGGAGAATGTGCATATGAAAATCCAAAAGTTAAATTATCTGTATATCCATAGAAAATATTAATGTCTGCATCACTTTTATCAGACTCTTTGTCTTCTCTTAAATAAATATCATAACCAAATTCCCCTTTTTCCTGCTGGTTATAATCTTCATTGATTTTTATTACTCTTTCAGTTATTTTTCCATTCTGTTCATATATTTTAAGTACAAATTCTCTTCCGGATTTAATAAGGCTGTTTACAAATGTAACTTTTCCCCCTGCCTCATCTTGAACATCTATCGGGAATAAGTTATATAAAAGTTCTACCTTACTTCCTATTGGAACTCTTTCTTCAATAATATATTCTCTTCCTTCATTTAAAGAATATCCTCTGTCACGTCTGAATGTAATTCCTTTTTCTCTGTCTTCTCCGTAAATTCCAAGGCTCAGTTCGTAATCTTCTTTAATTCCATAATAATTAAGTTCAAAATCTCCGAATTCTTTTTCTTTTAAGTCATAATCTGTAATAAAGTTTCCATATAAAAGAGAACCGCTGTATTCTAAAAATCCTGACCAGTCATATTTTTTTTCTGTATTTCCTGTGCTGTTATTAATTTCTCTTTCAAGATTTACTCTTAAGTTTCCTATATCAAAAAGTTCTCTTTCACCTTTATAATAAAGGACATCTTTTTGAAGCTCCTCCTTCAGCTCTTTTTCTCTGTTTGCCAAAATATATTTCATTTCAACAGGGAGAACAAAATTTGGAGAAGTTTTTATTATATATTCCTCTTCATTTAATCTAAATTCTTCAAAAAAATATTCTTTAAAAAGTTTTTCTTCCAGAAAAAAATCATTATCTTCATATAAATATGAAGACTTATCTAATTTTTTTAAATCAATTATTCTTTTGTCATTATTATCTCCAAATATTATTTCTAAAACTCCATCTTTAAAAGTATAATTTTTTATTCCTAATGCCTCTATAAATTCAAAAAGAGGAAAATAATATTTGTCTTCCTCTCTAATAACTGTATATGTATAACTGTATGGTATACCTTTTATCTCTAAAGTATATGCCCCTATTCTTTCCTCTTCTTCGCTTATAAAATACTCAACATCATCATATGCAAATCTTCCCGTCTCTCCGGTTAAAGCAAAGGTAAAAGAACTTATTGATAAAAATGATAAAAATAATAAGATTGATTTCATAGCTTCTCTCCCAAATTTATAAATCCCAATCATTATAGAAAAAGGGCTATAAGCCATAGCCCTTTTTTAAATTTTGTTATTATTAATTTGCTTGTACATCTGCAAATAAGAATACTTTACCTGTATATAATCCTGTTGATTTATCTGTAAGATCTGTATTTATTGTTCCGTTAATCTTTCCTACAGCTGTTGATTGTCCTGTTGCTATTTCTTTTGTATCAGAATCTAGTGATAAATTAACTTTTACTTTATCATATTCTGTTGCTGCCGCTGTAATATTTTCATTTACTATTTCTACAGTATTTATTCCTGTAGTATCTTCTGGACTAGTAAAAGATGTTAAAGACATTTTTAATTTTATTGGATTTGTTTCTGCTGGTGCATTAGAAGTAATTTTATATTCTACACCTGCTTTTGCTACCTCTTTAGAATAATTTCTTTTTGGAAGTTTTTTAAAATCCAAAACTAATGGGTTTCCATCAATATCAGTAATTTTCAATAAATCATCTACTATTTGAGCTTTTACTAAAACCTCTGCTTTTACATCTTGTGTTTCTGTTGGATTTGCTCCAAATGCAGTTGCTCCTAATGTTAATAATGCTGTAATAAATAATAATTTTTTCATAAAAATCCCTCCTAATAATTATAAAATATTTTTTATTTTTACAGGTTTTACTAAAATAAAATCTGTTTTTAAGGCTATTTTAATTTTACTTCTTCAATAATTTTTTCTGTTTCAGTATCTTTTATTATTATTTTTCTGGCTCTCATGTCCTCAATTCTTTTAATTTCATTATCAAATACTAAAGTCTCACCTTTAAATGCTCTAACATTTCCTACTGAAAAGAAATATCCTTTTTTCCCTTCAACTTGAACTTCCATTTTTACAAGTCTGTTTGTTTTGTTTTTTACCTGCATTTTTAAAAAACTCTTTCCATCTTTTTTATATACTGAGGGTTCAACAACTTCAATTTTTGGAACTTCATCGCCGACATATCCATAAATTCCCATATTTACATTTACCATTATTACCATTCCTGCACCAAGGTTTTCTGTTTCCTCTCCTTTTAGTTTTGGTGCACTCATTTGTCTTATATTTAAGAAAGCTCCATAATCTCCCTCTGGAGAATCTGGTTTTGCTTTCACATATACTTTAAACTTTTTGCTTTCAGCAGGTCTTACTGTTACAATTTTTGGATATACTTCTATCCATTTACTCATATCCATAACTTTTTTATTTTCTGTCATTGCCACAGGAGTAATTTTATATCTAAATGGAATTGTTGTATCATTATATAAAGTAAATTCCTGATAAGCTCCGGCTTTTATATTTTTATCTAGTGTAGTAGGTGCAAGATTAATATATGCAGATGCACTTAAAGACACTGCTGTAAACAGTAAAAATTTTAAAAATAACTTTTTCAAAAACATTTTGTCTCCCCCAAAAAACAATTTTTGTTAAATTTTTATAATAAATATTTTTATATTTAATTGTTATCAGTAAAATTATTTTGTGCAGATTATTTTGTACGGCTGTGATGCAGAAATTAGTTTTTATGTCAGAATAAAATTGTCTTAATAAAAAGGCATTTTTTTGTATAAAAAATTATAATTTTTTATACACTGTTAAAAATAAAAAAAGATATTGAAAATTTATGTTATTTTTACAAAAAATAATAAAAACAACTATCTTTTTTTGCAAAAATAGTTGTTTAAATAATTATGATTAATTATACACTTTTTTTATAATTTTTTACTTTGATTTAAAAATACTCCTATTTTTTTCCAATGTCAAGTCTTTTTTACCAAAATCTTTATTTTTCAAATATATTTTTTAAATAATTTTAATATTATATTATTTTTACAAAAAATTTTAAATTTATTGAAAAAACGACTGAAAAAATTCAGCCGTTTTTATTTCAATTTTTTAAAATATATCCTGCATTGAATATAAACCAGACTCTTTCTCTTTTAAAAATTCAGCTGCTTTTAAAGCCCCCTCTGCAAAAATTTTTTTAGAAAGTGCTGTATGTTTTATTTCTATAACTTCATCATTCCCGCAGAAAAGAACAGAGTGTTCTCCAGTTATTGTTCCCCCTCTTAAAGAATGAATTCCAATTTCATTTTTTTCTCTCTTGTGTATTCCATTTCTTCCATATTCTCTTTTTAAAATCTCTTTACAAGAATTTTCTATGGTATCTGCAAGAGTTTTTGCTGTCCCGCTGGGAGAATCTAATTTTTTATTGTGATGTGCCTCTATTATTTCAATATCATAATTTTTATAAAGAACAGGAACAATCTTTTCAAGTATATTCTGCATAAGATTTATTCCTAAAGACATATTTGATGATAAAAGAATTGGAATATTTTTTGATGTTTCTTTTATTTTTTCTAAAATTTCTTCTGAATATCCTGTTGTTGCAATAACAAGAGGAATTTTTTTATTTTCTGCAAATTGAAGCAGAGATTCTATCCTTGAGTAATGAGAAAAATCTATTATCACATCTCCTGTTTCATTTGTAAGTTCGTCAGCAAAACCTGTTATAATAAAATTTTCTTTCTGCTCTGCTGTTTTTTTTAAAATTTTGCCCATTGTACCTGTTCCATGAATAATTATTTCCATTCAGATACCTCATGCTTTCTTATAATTTCGTATAAAATCTCTTTATTTTTTTCACTCATTTCTCCAAGAGGAAGTCTGCATTCTCCAACACCATATCCTAAAAAGTTCATTGCTTCTTTTACAGGCACTGGATTAACTTCTATAAATAAAGCATTAACAAGGTCGTTATATTTTAATTGAAGTTCTCTTGCTTTATCTGTATCTTTATTTAAAAATGCCATAACCATATTATGAACTATTTCCGGAAGTATATTTGCTGATACAGAAATAACTCCTTTTCCTCCTATTGAAAGAAGAGGAACTGTCATATCATCATTTCCTGAATATATATCAATTTCTGGAACTGCTCTTGCTATTTCTGCTGCATAGGAAATATTCCCGCTGGCTTCTTTTATTGCATCAATATTTTTCAATCTTGAAAGTTCTTTAACAAGATTTACTGATAAATTTACTCCTGTTCTTCCCGGAACATTATATAAAATAATAGGAATTTTTACATTCTCAGCTATTTCTCTGTAATGATTATAAATTCCGCTTTCATTTCCTTTATTATAATAAGGAGTGACTACAAGAAGAGCATCTGCTCCAAGTTTTTCAGCTTCCTGACTCAGCCATACAGCATGTTTTGTATTGTTTGAACCTGTCCCTGCAATTACAGGTATTCTTCCTCTTACAACATCAACAGAAAATTTTATTACTGCAAGTTTTTCTTCATCGGACATTGTAGCACTTTCCCCGGTTGTTCCTGTAACTATCACTGCATCTGTTCTGTTTGCAATATGATATTCTAAAAGTTCTCTTAATTTTTCAAAATTTATTTCATTTTTCTCATTAAACGGAGTTATAAGTGCAACTCCTGAACCTGTAAATATTGCCATAGCTTTCCTCCATCTTAAAATAAATTTATGTTCCTATATATTCAGTATACCCTTTATTTTGTATTATGCCAAATAAAAAATTTTATTTATTTCTTTCATCTAATTTATTATAAAAAATATGATATAATAAATTAGGATATTTTATTATAATTTCAGGAGGGAAAGTTATGTATATAAGAAGATTTAAAGAAGAAGATGCAGAAATAGTTTCAAAACTTGTAGGCCGTAATCTTTTAGAAGTAAACATTAAAGATTATCCGAAAGAAGATATGATAGAATTTGCAGATTATTATAATCCTGAAACAATAAAAAAAGTTGCTTCTGAAGGACATATGTATATTGCCTGTGAAGATGAAAAAATTATCGGCTGTGGTGCTGTTACAGCTTTAAATGGAGAAAAAGAAAGTATCATTGTCACATTTTTTATTCTCCCTGAATATCATGGAAAAGGAATTGGAAAAGCTCTTATTCATAAACTTGAAAAAGATGAAATTTTTTTAAGAGCTGAAAGAGTTCAGGTTGATGCTTCTCTAGGTTCACATATCTTTTATAAAAAAATGGGATATGAATATTGTGGAGGAATAGAAAATTCCTGTGATGGAGAACATTATGAAATGGAAAAATTTAAAAATAAAAACTAATTTTTTTACATAAATATCAGATACCTAACAAGCCAATAAAAAATATAAAAGAGGTTGTTGCAGATACATAAAAATAAAATTTTATAGCTTACAAAATACAACAACCTCTTTCTACATTAATCATTTTATTAATAAATTAAATCAAAAGCACTTTTTAATAATATTAATGCCATTACAAAATTAAAAATTTTATAATATTTATTTAAAAAAGATTGAAATAAACTTCCTGCCAATGCCCATGTCAAAGCTGCTACTGCTCCCAATATTGACATTCCAGCTACAAAAATAAAAATAACTACACTAGATTGAGTATACGGGAGAACAAAAGTAGATATTGAAACTGTTCCATATAAAATAACCTTTATATTTATAAATTGAGTAATAAATCCGTAAAAGAAAGAACTTTTTTCATTATCTTTTATCTCACTATTAGGTTTACTTATCAAAATATGCCATGCTAACCAACAAATATATATAGCTCCTATATACCTCATTATATATAAATATTCAGAGTTCATCTCTCCTATATAAACACAAATTAAACCACATAATAACATTATTATGGAAAATCCTGTACATATTCCTAATAAAATATTTTTACTTTTAGAAAATCCATAAATTTTTGTAGAATTAAGAGCTAATATATTATTTGGTCCAGGAGTAAAATTTGTAATTAAAGCATAAGGCAGATAAGATAAAATTAAACTAAATTCCATACTTTCCTCCTATCAATCAAAAATTTATAATTAATTTTATTTTAGTCTATATAAAAGAGAGAGCAATTTTTGTGCTCTCTCTTAATCTTATTACATTAAAATAAATTTTAAATTAATCTAAATCAAGTTCTTCTTTAGACCAATCCCATGGATGTTTGTTGATATAGTAATCAGCAAATGGAATAAAGAAAGATAAAATTGATAAAATAAGTAACAATCCTTGATACCATAATAGAGGGAATACATCTAAGAAACTTACTGCTCCTTGAGTAAATCCTAAAAGAATAAGCATTTGAGCTCCGTAAGGGATAGCACCTTGAGCTATACAAGAGAATACGTCAAGAGCTGTAGCTGTTTTTCTAGGGTCAATTTGATATTTATTACTGATTTTTTTAGCAATAGGTCCGCTGATAATGATAGCAACTGTATTGTTTGCAACTGCCATATCAATAAATCCAACTAGAAGACCAACACCTAATATAGCACTTTTCTTACCAGTTATAAATTTTTGAATTTTTTCGATAAGCCAGTCAATACCACCAGCTTCTCTAACCATTACAGCAAGTCCACCAGTTAATAATGATAATAGGAATATTTCAGTCATTCCTGTAAATCCGCCATAAATTTCTTGTGCATATTTAAGTAATGTAAATTCACCATAAGCAAATCCTATTACTCCTGAAACTAAAATTCCTAATGTTAATACAACGAAAACGTTTATACCAACAAGAGATAATCCAAGTACTAAAATATAAGGCAATACTTTAATTATACTGTAGCTGTATTCTTGAGCTGCAGGTACAACTTCAGGTCTACCAAATATTAATAATAAAATTATTGTTATAATTGCTGCTGGAAGTGCAAGAGTTAAGTTTACTCTAAATTTATCTCTCATTTCAACACCCTGTGTTCTTGTTGCAGCTATTGTAGTATCTGAAATAACTGATAAGTTGTCACCGAACATTGCTCCACCCATAAGAGCTGCAAGAACAATAGGCATTGCAATTCCACTTTTCTCAGCAAGCCCGATTGCTATTGGTCCAAGTGCAACTATTGCACCTACTGAAGTTCCTGTTGCAGTTGCAATAAATGCAGCTATAACAAACACACCGGCAGATATAAATTGAGTAGGAATATAAGTTAATCCAAAGTTAACTGTTGCATCAACACCACCCATTGCTTTTGAAACTCCGGCAAATGCTCCTGCAAGAAGATAAATAATACACATTATAATAATATTTTCTTCTCCGCATCCTTTTAAGAATGAGTCAAATTTGTGAGTAATACTTCCCTTGAATAAAAGGAATGCAAATATTATTCCTATAAATATTGCTACTGGTGCAGGAAGTTGATAGAATGCCATTTCCACACCTTGAGATTGGAAATATATTCCACTACCTAAATAAACCAAGATAAAAATTATAAATGGTACCAGTCCTATGAAGCTGCTTTTTTTACTTTCCATACGTTTTCCCCCTTTAATAATTTTTGCTCCCTACAAATATGAATGTTGTTGACTTTTTTCAATTTTAAGATTTTTTTCATCTGATTTTTATAAATATATTTTTTAAAAATGTATTAAAAAAATATTTTTAATATTAATTCAGAATATTTTATCTCTATTTAATATCTTAAAACTGCTGTAACTCTTATATTTAATATATAATCTTTTATTGACGATTTGTCAACTTTTATTCATATTTTTTTCATTTTTCATATCTATAATTTTTCTTTAAAATCATATTTATATTGGACTTCAGGATTTTTAAAAACTGTTATACAACAGTTAATATTTTTTTGATTTTTTAAACAAAAATATTATAACATAAATTTAAAATTTATTTGACTTTTTAACTAAAATGTTATAACCTATAAACAGAAATCATTCTGGAGGAAAAAAGATGAAAATTATTATTGCATCAATCATAAATAATAATAATGGCAATCTTAAGGGGTTTGAACTCATATAAAATTAATGAGGGCAAATCCATTTTGACATGTTATTACGATTTATGCCCTTTCTTCCAATATTAAAGTATAATTGAAGTCATCTGGGTATAAATCAGATGACTTTTTTATTTCAGAATTAAAAAATTAATTTATAGAAGAGGTGGAATTATGGAAGACGTATTAGTGCCAGAAGGATATAAAAACAAATTAAGCCTTTTGGAAACAGAAGTAAGTATTAAAAAAGTAAAGGATTTCTTTGAAAGAGCATTATCTTATGAGTTAAATCTAACAAGAGTTTCTGCTCCATTATTTGTAAGAGAAGATTCTGGTCTTAACGATAACTTAAGCGGATATGAAAAACCTGTATCTTTTACAACTAAACTTGAAGACGGAAATTATCACATTGTTCATTCTCTTGCAAAATGGAAAAGAATGGCTCTTTACAAATATCAATTCCCTATGCATACAGGTCTTTACACAGACATGAATGCTATAAGAAGAGAAGAAGATCTTTCAAATATCCATTCTCTTTATGTTGACCAATGGGACTGGGAGCTTATTATAAAAAAAGAAGAAAGAACTATGAAAACATTAGAGCATATTGTAAGAAATATTTTCAGAGCTTTCAAAAAAACTGAAGAATATATTTTAAGAGAATATCCTCAGCTTTCTAAAAAACTTCCTGAAGATATTACTTTTATAACTTCTCAAGAACTTGAAGACAAATATCCTGATCTTACTCCAAAAGAAAGAGAACATGCAATAGCTAAAGAATACAAAGCTGTATTTATTTCTCAAATTGGTAAAACTTTAAAATCAGGAAAAAAACACGACGGAAGAGCTCCTGACTATGACGACTGGGAATTAAACGGAGATATTTTATTCTGGTATCCTCCTTTAAACAGATCTGTTGAACTTTCTTCAATGGGAATAAGAGTAAGTGAAGAAAGCCTTGAAAGACAATTAAAACTTGCAAATGCTGAAGAAAGAAAAGAATTTCCTTTCCACAAAGCATTACTTGAAGGAAAACTTCCATATACAATAGGAGGAGGAATCGGACAGTCAAGAATTTGTTTATTCTTCCTTGATAAAGTTCATATTGGAGAAGTACAGGCATCAGTATGGCCAAAAGAAATGGTTGAAGCATACGAAAAACACGGAGTTCATTTCTTATAATAATTTACAAAAAGAAACTGCTGTAAAATTTACAGCAGTCTCTTTTTATATATTTAGATGTTTAGTATGGCTTATTTAATTTAACCAGCTTTTCTAGTAAGATATCTCTTACACTGCTGATTTGTGTTATATCCCAAAAGTATTCCTAAAATAAAATCTTCTTCCGGTGTAAAATCTTTAAGAGAATTTTTTTTAAATTTTTTCAAAACATTTATCGGATCTTTTGCTCCGAAAAATATATTAATATATCCTGATTTAAGTTCTTCTGTCAGCCACTTATAGCCGCACTTTTCAAGCCTTTCCTCTATAAGCTCTCTATTTTCTTCAGTTGTTGTAAGAAGTGCTAAATTTCTTAATCCTTTATTAAGTTCATAAAGCATATGGAAAAATACACCCAATTCATTTCTTTTTTCGCTGCTCATAATTATCTTACCTTTTCAACCCAGGCTGCAATTCTTTCTTCTGTCAATTCACTCTGATTGTTTTCATCAATTACAAGCCCTGCAAACTCACCGTCAACAACCGCTTTTGAACCTGAAAAATCATATCCGTCAACAGATGTTTTTCCAACAAGAGTTATCCCTTTATCTTTTATTTCTTCATATATTGTTCCCATTCCATCAACAAAAGTATCTCCGAAAGATGCTTGATCTCCTACACCGATAAGAGCAACTTTTTTTCCTGAAAGATTTTTTCCGGCAAGAGTCTCCAAAGCTCCAAACCAGTCATCTTGAAGATCTCCCATTCCCCATGTTGAAGTTGCAAAAATTACAAAATCATAATTTTCAACTTTGTCTATTTCAGCTGCCGGCATTACATCTGCCCCCAATAAAGCTCCCACTTTTTCTGCTACCATTTCTGTTGTCCCTGTTGTGCTTCCGTAAAAAATTCCTGTTTTCATAATTTCTCCTTTCGGTTTCCTGTATAATACTTATTTTTTATCTTATCATCTCATGTTTAAGGCTTTATTTTTCTCTCTGCCCTTTCACAGCATAATTATATTATATTTTATTTTGATTGTCAAATTTTTTTATTTAAATAATTTTTAAAAAACTTAAAAATTAATTTTTTTTATAATTTCATAAGAAAAAATAATATTTTAATGCTGTATTTTTATAGAAATAGAACAGTATTTGTTATATAATAAATCATATAAAAATACTTTTCAAATATTGGGAGGAAAATGATATGGATAGTTATAATGAAATGCTTAAATCAGAAATAAGCAGTTTTCGTGAATTGGGACATAAATTTTTAAACAAAGAAGTTTCTGTGGGAGATTTTAAAGGTGCTTCAGGAGGAATGGGAGTGTATGCTCAGCGTGGCGGACAGAATTTTATGATAAGACTTCGTACTCCTTCAGGAATTATTCCTTTAAAACATATGAAACTTATTTCTTTCTTTACAGATAAATATAATATTAAACAGCTTCATCTTACTACAAGACAGGCTGTACAGCTTCATGACCTTGGAATTGATGATGTTTGTGATATTATGGAAACATCAATCGACAACGGTTTATATACTCGTGGCGGTGGAGGAAATTTTCCAAGAAACGTATCTCTTTCAATAATGTCAGGTGTTGAAAAAAATGAATATTTTGATGTGACTCCATTCGCTTTAAAAACTGGTGAATATTTAATGAGCCAGATTACAACATATAAATTACCGAGAAAATTAAAAATTGCATTTTCTTCTGCTGATAACGACAATGCAAATGCTACTCTTAACGACCTTGGATTTATGGCTGCAGTTGAAAATGGAAAACCTTATTTCAGATTATTTATTGCAGGAGGACTTGGAAGCAATCCGGGAGTTTCTCTTCACTATGATAAATTAATAGAAACAAAAGATATTCTTTATCATGTGGAAGCTATGACTCAGCTTTTTATTGCTGAAGGAGATTATAAAAATAAAGCTAAAGCAAGAACAAGATATATTCCTAGAAGAATGGGAACAGATGCTTTCTTTGAATGTTATGAAAAACATCTTGCAAAAGTGAAAGAAGAAAGAAATCTTGACGTGGATATTCCTGTTGTTTTATCTGAGACTTTAAGTTCTTATTCACATAAACTTCCTGAAACTTCATGTCTTTTACACCAAAGACAAGATAATTTATACACTGTAATTGTCCACCCGTTAAATGGACAGCTTCCAAAAAAAGATTTTGAAAATATTGTGTCATTTATGGAAAAATATAATCTTGAAGAAGCAAGAATCAGCATGAATGAAGATATGTACATAAGAAATCTTACAGAAGAACAGGCACAAGAACTTCTTGAAATCACAGAAGATATAAGAATGAAGTCAAAACTTGAGCAGAGTGTAAGCTGTATAGGTGTTCCTACATGCCAGATGGGAATAGAACAAAGCCAGAAACTTGTATGTGACATTCTTAAATATTTAAAAGAAAATAATACTTCTGATAAATATCTTCCTTCAATCCATATTTCAGGATGCCAGAACTCATGCAGCAGACATCAGATTAATGAAATCGGTTTTGCCGGAGGAAAAAGAAAAGTCGGAGATAATCTTGAAGATGTTTTTGATTTATATGTTGGAGGAATTTTCAGCAGAGAAAAAACAGAGCTTGGAAGAAAAATAGGAACGATTATAATGAGAGATATTCCTAAATTTATTAATGATTTAGCTCTTGAACTTAATAAAAATGAAATGAGTTTTAGAAAATATCTTTCTGAAAAAGAAAATGATTTTAATGAAATTGTTAAACCTTACCTGATTTAATAGTCATAAAAGTATGGACCGCTGGATTTTTGCAGCGGTCCGTATTATTTTATAAAACTTCTCTTATTTTTTCTATAACTTTTTCATCATATGTAATTGTTTCTGAAAAAAATGTATAGTCATTATAGTTTAAAACAACTTCCAGATATTTTTTTCCTCTTTCTATATATTCCAAAAAGTTTATGTGATTTACTTTTCTGTCTGTTATATTAGGAAACCACACTCCAAGCCATCTGCATATCTGTGATACTTCAACTTCATCAAAAGAAAATTGTATATATCTTTCAACTATTGATTTTTTTTCCGCTTCGTTTAAAGCTGTTCCGAAATTTTCATCAGCATGAATTATTTGTAAATTTTTGAATAACAATTCTTTTTGTGTCATCATAGTATCATTCTCCCTTTTCCATATACTTTATAAAATTAGAGCTATTTTTTAAATATATGCCCTGTTATTTCAAACGACGTTCTTTCTTTGCAGTTTTTACATCTTAAAGTGTGAGCTGCTGTTTCTATCTGATTTAAAGTTTTAAGCTCTTCAAAGTTTTTGCTGAGCTTCAATACTTTTTCATTTTCTTCTGATTTTTTTTCTTTTTTTATTACAATTTCATTTCCAAATTTACATTTTTCTATAATTTTTTTGTAATCTCCTGTTTTTTTATTGAAAAAAAATCTTTCTATCTCCAATGGACCATTATTTATACAAATTTTTTCTAATTTTCCGCAATTCCTGCATCTGATATTAATTCCTTGTAACATTTTCCTGCTTTGCCGCCTTTCATAAATAAAAAAATTATTACCAAATCTATTTTATCATAAATATATGTATTTTTATAAATCAGTATTTATTATTTAAGATAAAATAAAGTTAATAATATACATTATTATACTAAATTTTTTCCTGTTAATAAATAATTTTTTTATTTTATACGAAAAAAGGAGGAAAATTCCCCCTTATTCCATTGTTATCTGATATTTTTTAATGTCCTCTTCAACTTTTTCTTTATCAATTACATCAACAGGCACAGGTTCTTCATTGAAAAATATTTCAATAGGCTGTTCTCCTTTAAATTTACAGTATCTTGAGAAAAGATTTTTAGCAAATTCTGTCTGTTCTTCTGAAAGTTCTCCATATCCTAAGATGTAAGGTCCGCCTACACCTTTTCCTCTTATGAAAAATCTTCCTGCGTTTTTGTATTTTACAATCTCGTCATTATCTTCTTTCATTCTTCCTACAAAAAGATATTTTCCTTTTTCAAATCTAAAAAATCTTCCTTTTTTAAGAAGATGAAAAATATCTGCATTTTCTTCAGAAAGAAGCCCGTCTTCTTCTATAAGTTTTAATCTTTTAGAATATCCAGGGTCTGTTAAAAGACACCCTCCTGCAGGAGTAGGATAATCTTCTATTCCCATTCTCTCTGCAATTTCAATTTGTCTCTTTCTGCTTCTTCCCTCTATATCAAGAAGCTGCTCTCTGTCAACCAGACCTTCAATTTCAGGTTTGCTTGGAGGAAGAAGTTTTGCTGAAAGCGGTCTTATTATTAAATCTTCTAGTTTTGAAAGTCCTTTTACTTTTTCAAGAGCCTGATAGTTTTGTGACATTGGTCTCTGCCCTAAAACTTCTCCTGAAATAAGAAAATCTGCACTGTATTTTTCAAGAAGTTCTCCTGCAAATTTAAACATCAGTGCATGACAGTCAATACATGGATTCATATTTTTCCCTCTTCCATACACAGGATTTTTCATCATTTCAATATGTTTTTCACTGAAATCCACATACTCAAGCTGTACACCAAGCTGACGTGCCATAGCTTCAGCTTTTTCATTTTTCCCTCCGAAAAAATGAGATACAAAGTTAAGAGCTATAACTTCAATCCCTTGATTTGTTATTAATTTTATTGCCAGTGCACTGTCAAGTCCTCCTGAAAACAATGCTAATGCTTTTACATTTTTTTTCACTAATTTAAACCCCTTTTGTTTCAATTTATAATTTTAAAAATGATTTTTCTTTTCTGCCCTCTTCTCCGTCAAAAAATACATTTATATTTTTCGGAACAGAAACATAAACATTTTTACTGATTTCTATAAGTTTAGCTTCTTTGATACTCATTGCTCCGCTTAAAAAGTCTATTATTCTCTGAGCTGTTTCGTTATCAAGATGCTCTAAGTTAAGTGTTACTGTTTTATCATCTTTAATATAATTTGCTATTTTTTTACAGTCTTCAAATTTTTTCGGATCAATTATAACACTTTGATATGCTGATGTATCTGTAACTTTCTCTTTTTCTTTTACCTTTTTTTCCTGTTTTGATTTCTTAAAAAGATTTGCTGTTGCTTCTTTTTCTTTTCCAGCTTCCTCTTTTTGAATATCAATATCTATTATTCCTGTATCTTCTGCATTTTCTTCAGTTTCACCCATTCCAAGAATTTCTTTGAAACTTCTGAACTTATTTTTTAATTTCTCGTTATTGCTCATATTTCCTCCTAGTTATATAATTTTGTTCCTATTCTTATAATTGTTGATCCCTCTTCAAGAGCAATTTTATAATCGTGGCTCATTCCCATTGAAAGTTCTGTCAGCTGTCCGTTAAAATATTTTTCATTAAGCTCGTCTTTTATCTCTCTTAATTTTCTGAAGCTTGCTCTTATTTTATCTTCATCTGTAACATGAGGAGCCATTGTCATAAGACCTTTTATATTTATATTTTCAAGTTTTATAATTTCAGGAAGTTCTTTATAAAATTCATCTAAATCATATCCCTCTTTGCTGTCCTCACCGCTTAAGTTAATTTCTATAAGAACATCTATTTTTCTTCCACAGGCAGCAGCTCTTTTATCTATTTCCTGAGCCAAAGAAAGTTTATTTACAGAATGTATCATACATACATAATCTATTATATATTTTACCTTATTCTTTTGTAAATTTCCTATAAAATTCCAATGAATTTTATCTTTTACATCGTCCATAAGCTCTCTTTTAGCTTCTAATACTTGAACTCTGTTTTCTCCAAAATTCAAGATACCATTTTCCATAAGTTCTTCAAGCTCTGGTCTTCCAACATTAGGATATTTTGTAACAGCTACAAGTTTTACCTTTTCAGGATTTTTTGAATATTTTTTAATATCTTCTAAAACCTCATTTACATTTTTTGTAACTATTCCCACTTCGCTCACCTACTTTATATAAATTTTTCAAAAACATCATTGGCAAGAAAAATCCCTTTTTTCGTAAGAACATATTTTTCAGATTTTTTTTCAATAAAATTATTTTCTTCTAATTCTTTGTAAATCTTTAAATATTTTTCAGAAGAAGAGAGATATATCCCTTCTTTCAAAAGACGAAGCCCTAATATATGACGGTACTCTTCTTTTGCCTCCTCATCAATTTTTTCTTCTTCAAAAACAGGTTTTTCCCCTAATAATATACTATCATAATAATCTATAAATTTCATCTTGTTTTTATATCTTATTCCATTAATATATCCAGAAGCTCCAAGCCCGATTCCTACATATTCTTCATTTCTCCAATATTTTGAATTATGACGGGCTTCTTTTCCATGTTTTGCAAAATTTGAAATTTCATAATGAATATAACCGGCTTCTTCAGAATTTTTTATTATCATCTCATACATCTGGGCTTCTAAATCATTATCTGTTTCTTTGTACTCACCTTTTTCAAGTTTTTCAAAAAATTTTGTTTCAGGTTCCCAGATAAGAGAATAAATTGAAAAATGTTCCGGATTTAATGAAATCATTTTTTCCAAATCTTTTTTCACATCTTCAATATTCTGATTTGGAAGAGAGAACATAAGGTCAAGGCTTATATTTTCAAAACCGGCTTTTCTTGCTGTAAAATATGCCTCTTCTCCTTCGTTTGAATTGTGAAGTCTTCCCAAAACTTTTAAAAATTTATCAGAAAAACTTTGAATACCCATGCTTAATCTGTTTATTCCAGCTTCTCTGAAACCTTTTAATTTTTCATAGTCAACTGTCTTTGGATTTGCTTCAAGAGTTATCTCTGCATCTTCTTTTATATCAAGCTCATCAAGAATTAATTTTACATCACAAGGCTCAAGAAGTGAGGGTGTTCCCCCTCCGAAATATACAGTATCATATTTATATTTTGGATACATTCTTATTTCTTTTATTAAAAATTCCACATATTTTTTTCTTTCCTCTTTTGTGCTTTGAAAAGAAAGAAAATCACAATAGTCACATTTTTTTACACAAAAAGGAACGTGTATATATATTGCGTCTGCCATTATACTCCTTTCAGAAAAATATTTTCCTTTTTAATTGGTCACTCAGTGCGTGACTTTTCTAAAAATAAAATTTTAGGAGATTGAAAATTTTTTCGTAATTTATGAAGTGAGTTGAACGCTAAAAAATGACATGTTTGAGCGAATGCGAGTTTGTCATTTTTAGTGAAACGAACAAAATAAATAGAAAATAATTTTCACGGTATAAAATTTTATTTTTTATATTAATTCTCCTTCATTATACCATTATTTTTATAAAAAGAAAAAGAGGCAGAAAGCCCCTTTTTCTATATCATAAATTTTTTATTACTAGATTAAAGAATCAACAAATTTTACAAAATTTTCTCCAAATTCTTTTAAAGAAGCATCTGCTTTTTCTTTTGTATCTTCTTTTACATATAAGTAGTATTTAATTTTTGGTTCAGTTCCAGATGGTCTTACTGTAACTTTTACGTCTCCCTCAAGGATAAATTGAAGAACATCTGCTTTTGGAAGCTCAATAGTTTTTCTGTTGCAGTTTGCATAGTCAATTTCAATTTGTTTTTTGAAATCGTTAAGAGTTAAAACTTTTCTTCCAAGAATTTCTTTTATCTCTTTTTCTCTTAAAACTTCCATTATTTTTGCAATTTGTTTTGCTCCGTCCATTCCTGTTTTTGTGATAGAAATAGTTTCTTCACCATACCAGCCGAATCTGTCATAAATTTTATCAAGTTCAGCAGGCATTGATGTTCCTATGCTGTCATAATAAGCAGCTATTTCAGCAAGAAGAAGTGAAGCAGAAACTGCATCTTTATCTCTTACATGAGTTCCTTTTAAATATCCTATTGATTCTTCAAATCCAAATAAATAAGTTCCGTCAAGTTCTTTATTTTTGAACTGCTCTATTTTTTCACCGATATATTTAAATCCTGTTAAAGTTCTCCAAACTTTTACTCCATAAGACTTAGCAATATCATCTAGGATAGGAGTAGAAACTATTGTTGATACAACAGCTCCGTTTTTCGGAAGATCTTTTGTCATTTTTAAAACGTAGTCCATGAAAATCATTCCAATTTGGTTTCCGTTTGGATAGAACCATTCTCCGTTTTCTTTTTTAAGAGCAAGACCTGTTCTGTCTGCATCAGGGTCGTTTGCTATACAAACTTTTGCCCCGATTTCATCAGCAAGTTTTGTTGAAAGAGCAAATACTTTGTGATCTTCTGGGTTTGCATAAGGACATGTTGGGAACATTCCATCTGGTTCTTCTTGTTCTTTTACTGTATAAACACTTTCAAATCCCATTTCTTTTAAAATTCTTTGAACCGGTCTTCTTCCTGTTCCATGTAATGGAGAATAAACTATTTTAAAATCTTTTTTTCCAGGAATATCTGTAAGGATAGCTTCTTTTTTTACTTCTTCGATAAATCTGTCGTCAATTTCTTTACCTATCATTACAAGAAGTCCTTGAGCTTTTGCTTCCTCTTCAGTTATCATTTTTATATCTTCAAATTTTTCAACTTTGTTTACTTCATTTACAATTCCTGAAGCCTGAGGCTCAACTATTTGTCCACCGATATCCCAGTAAACTTTGTATCCGTTGTATTCCTGCGGATTGTGAGAAGCTGTAACCATAACACCAGCCTGACATTTTAATTCTCTTACAGCAAAAGAAAGTTCTGGTGTACTTCTAAGTGATTCATATAAATATGCTTTTATTCCATTTCCTGCAAGAACAAGAGCAGTGTTCATTGCATATTCAGTAGAACCAACTCTGCAGTCATAAGCTATTGCAACTCCTTTTTTCATTCCCTCTTCACCAGTTGTTGCAATTATATAATTTGCAAGTCCCTGAGTTGCTTTTCTTATCATATATTTATTTATTCTGTTTGTTCCGACACCTCTTATTCCTCTCATTCCAGCTGTACCGAAACTTATATTTGTATAAAATCTTTCTTCTATTTCTTTTTCATCAGAAGCTATTGATTTAAGCTCTTCTCTGTCTGCTTCATCAATATAAGATGAATTTAACCACAATTCATATGTATTTTTTATTTTTTCGTCCATATACCCAACATCTCCTTTATATTAATATACAACCCTATTTTACAAGAATTTTATAAAAATATCCAGAAGTTTTTATTTTTATATCTTTTCTATTAGTTCCCTTACAGAATTTTTTAATTCTTCTATCTGTTTTTTTGAGATATTGTCTATATGAAATCCTCCGCTGCATACAACCACAGAATTATATTTTTTTGCAAAACTTTCTCCAATATAACGACAGATATATTCATCTTTATGCCCGATAATATTTATAACTGACGATGTAGCACTTAATTTTTTTTCATCTGAAAGCGACAGCCTCGGAAGAGATAAAACTGTACAACCTATGTGTTCTTTTTCTCCTCCCGAAAAAACAATATTAAAATCTTTTCCTATTTTCATCACAGAAATAATATATTCTGCAAATGAAAGTTTTATTCTATATTCAGCCCTTTCCAACGTCTGTATCCCTCCATTTCTATTCCAAAAGGTTCAAGAAGTTTTGCCGCAATATGATTTACCATATCATCAATACTTTCAGGCATATGATAAAAAGTAAGCATTGGAGGAATTATTCTCACATTTGGAATTTTTGAAAGCTCGTAAAGATTTCTTAAATGTATCTGGCTTAGTGGAGATTCCCTCACAGCAAGAACTAATTTTCTCTGCTCTTTTATTGCTACATCAGCTGAACGTAAAATAAGGTTGTCTGTATATCCGCTGTAAATTCCTGCAGCAGTTTTCATACTGCACGGAACTATTAACATTCCCTCATTTTTAAATGAACCGCTGGCTGGTCCTGCCCCGATATTTTCCTGACTGAGAACATAATCTGCCAGTTTTTTTATTTCATCAATTTTTATTTTCATTTCATGTTCTATTGTAATCTCTGCACTTTTGCTTAAAATAAGATACGATTCAAAATTTCCCTCAGCTTTTATAATTTCAAGACATCTTTTTAAAAGGGGCATTCCGCTCGCCCCTGTTGCACCTATTATTATCCTTTTCTTTTCCATAAAATTTTCCTCTACTTTAGCCATTTCTTATAATCTACTTCCATAAAATCAGCTCTTTTAAATCTGTCTTTCAGATGGAAAGGAACTGTACAGTCAAAAATTGTTTTGCAGGCTATTCCATGATCTTTTATGCTTGGTGAGTAAAGAGGATCATTTGACGGATCAAGAGGGTGACATCTTACCCCTTGAATTGTAACTATATCCACATCTCCTTGAAATCTTGTGTTCATTGCCCATAAAACATCATTCATATCAAAACAGTCCACATCTTCATCAACTATAAAAATATGTTTAAGTTCACTGAAAGCAGAAAATGCAAGAAGTGCTGCCTGTCTCTGTCTTCCCTCATCACTTGCAACTTTTTTGCAGAACTGGAGAACAGCCATATATTTTCCTCCCCCTGCTGAAGAACAATAAACATTTTTTAATTTTCCAGGCATAGCTTTTTCAATCATTCCATAAATACTTGCCTCTGTAGGAATTCCTGCCATTGAAACGTGTTCTTCACTTGGTCCTATGCAAGTCTGCATAATAGGATTTTTTCTGTGTGTTACAGCTTTTACTTTTATAAGCCAGCAGTCACTGCTTGCTGGTCCTGTATATCCTGGAAATTCAGGCATTGCAAAACCTGTTCTGCTGTTTTTATCTTCCTGTACTCTCACATGAGGAATAACTTCTCCCTCTATAACATATTCTGCATTTGCAATAGCTCTTTCATTTACAGTAAGACATCTGCAAAGTTCAACAGGCTCACCTCTTAAAGCTCCCGCAACTGCAAGTTCATCATAACCAAGTGGAGTTGTAGGCGGTTCAAAGCATGATCCTATTTCTATTGCAGGATCTACACCTATACTTATTGAAATTGGAAATTTTTCGTTAAGCTCTTCAGCTCTCTCTGCCATTGCTCCAATATGTCTTGCTCCCGGTGTAAAAAATATTGAAAGTTCATCTTTTCCCTGAATACATAATCTGTGAATTGTAACGTCGCTTTTTCCTGTATCCGGGTGAGTTGCATAACACATTCCAAGTGTTATATATGGTCCTGCATCATGTAATGTATTTGTTGGAGCAGGAATAAGTTTATATAAATCAAAATCTTCGTCTGAAGCTCTGTGAATAATTTCCTGACAAGGTGCAGGTTTTTCTGTTACAACTGGAGGAATTGGATTTTCAACTGAATGATAAATTTTCTTTCCAAGTTCTTCCGGAGGGCAGTCAAGAAGATAACCCACTCTTTTTCTGCTTGCAAGAAGCCCGATTAAAACTTCTGCATCAGGGTGTCCTTTTACATTTTTAAAAATCATGGCAGGTCCTTCCTTTGTTGGCCTTGCCACAGTTCCCCCGGCTCCTATATAACGATACACTCCTGAAAGTTCTCCGTGTGGATTAACTTCCACATCTGTTTCTATAATCTCTCCCGGAATATTTCTTAATAATTTTATTGCACTTCTTAAATCATTTACTTTTATTTTTTCTGACACAAAATCACCCCTTTTTTTATTTTCATATTAATTTTAAATTAATTTTTTTATGAAATCAATTCTTCTTATGATATAATATATTCCATAATGGAATATAAAGGAGTTTTTTTATGACTTTTGAAGAACTTTATTATTTTGTTGTTCTTGTCCGTGAAGATAATTTTTTAAATGCGGCAGAAACTCTGCACATTTCTCAGTCTTCTCTTACAAAACATATTCAAAAATTAGAAAAAGAGCTTAATATTTCTCTCTTTGACAGAAACTCAAGAAAAGCTGTAATAACAGAAGCGGGAAAATATTTTTACAAAGAAGCAGTAAAACTTTTAAAGCAGAAAGAAAAAATTATTTATACTCTTGAAAAATATAAAGAGGGTGAAGAGATAAAAGTCGGTGTTCTTCCTGTATTTAATCAATATAATCTTAATTCTGTCTTTAAAAATTTTAAAGAAAAATATCCGCATATAAAAATTAATTTTGAAGAGGGAGAGGAAGAAAGCCTTAAAGACGGAATTTTAAACGGAAAATTTGATTTTATAATTGCAAGAGATTTTTCTGACAAAACTATTGTGAAAGAGGCTCTTGTTGCCCGTGATATTTTAATAGCAGCTGTCCCTGAAAATCATACTCTGGCTGAAAAAAAATCCCTTGCCCTTAGAGATTTAAAAGATGAAAATCTTTTCCTTATGAACAAATATACAACTGTTTATCAGCTTATAACAAAACTTTTCGATAAGGAAAAAATTTCTCCAAAAATTACTAAAACAGCAAGGGCAGAGACAATTATAGACTGTCTGTCTTTTGAAAAGGCTGCAGCCCTTCTTCCATACAGCAGTTTTAAAATTTTTAAAAATGAAAATTTAAAAATTATTAAACTTATCCCTGAAATAAAAATTCCCGTTATCCTTATGAGAAATAAAAAATCTAAAATTACAAAAGATATGAAAGAATTTATTAATTTTTTTGAAAAATTTTAGACTGCACCAAACAGCCCGCTTAAAGGCATAAGGGCAATCCCCATAAAAGTTGCAGAAAGAGCTTCCTTTGAATAGCCGTACTGTCTGCTTGAAGGAATAAGCTCCTCTATTGCAATATAAAGCATTACACCTGAAATAAGAGCAAATATTATTCCCAGAGTCAAATCATTTATAAAAGGTTTAAGCACAAAAAAAGCAAGAAGTGCTCCTAAAGGCTCAGCTATTCCGGATAAAAATGTATATTTCAGTGCTTTCATTTTATTTCCTGTGGCAAAATATATGGGCATTGCAACTGAAATTCCCTCTGGAATATTATGCATAGCTATTGCAGCGGCAATACTTATTCCCAGTGCCATATCTTCATATCCTGCCATAAAAGTTGCAATTCCTTCTGGAAAATTATGAAGACCTATTGCCATTGTAGAAACAAATCCCACACGAAAAAGATTTTCATGAACTTTTCCGTCTCCATTTTCTTCCGGCTCATGTGGAACAAACCTGTCCAAAAGCCCTGCTATAACTACACCTGCAAGAAGAAAAAATACCTCTGACAAAATTCCAAATCTGTATCCCCCATATTGAGTAAGAAGAGCATTTGCATTTGGAAGAAGATCTGTAAAAGATACACTTATCATCACTCCACCTGCAAATCCTAAAGATATTGTTACAAGTTTTTCACTTTTTTTATTCATTACAAAAATAATAAGAGCTCCCAAAAGAGTTGACATTCCTGCAAAAAATGAAAGAACCAAAGCTCTTAGTGCCGCTGCTTCAAACATAAAAATCTCCCTTCTGTTAAAAAAAGCAGGGAAAGAAAAAATTTTCCCTGCCACAAAAATATTTTTTATTTTCTTAAAATTTAAATTAATAATTTACAGCTCTCACTCTGAAATAAGATTGAGGGTGATCACACACAGGACAAACTTTTGGAGCTTCTGTTCCTATATGTAAGTGTCCGCAGTTTCCACATTCCCAAACAACTATATCAAGTTTTTTAAATGCAGTTTGTGTTTCTACATTTTCAAGTAATTTTCTGTATCTTTCTTCATGTTCTTTTTCAATAGCTGCTACACCTTCCATTAAAACAGCTATTTTTTCAAATCCCTCTTCTCTTGCTTCTTTTGCAAAATTTAGATACATATCTGTCCATTCGTAGTTTTCCCCAGCTGCTGCATCTTTTAAGTTTTCAACAGTTGAAGGCATTCCGTCATGTAAAAGTTTGAACCATATTTTAGCATGTTCTTTTTCGTTGTTGGCAGTTGCTTCAAAAAGTTCTCCTATTTGTACATATCCATCTTTTTTTGCTTTAGATGCATAATAGTTATACTTTGTAAATGCTTGAGATTCTCCTGCAAATGCTGTCCAAAGATTTTTTTCTGTTTTTGTTCCTTTTAATTCCATAAATATGCCTCCTATATTTTAGAATAATAATGTATCAGGTAAATAAATTTTAACACACATATTTTTTGCTGTCAATTAATAAATACATTTTTGTAATAATTACATTTTGTATTTCACGACAGAATTTTAATTTATTTTATACATTTTCCTATATAGATTTAGATACTTTTTTATGTGATTTTGTTTAAATTTTTTATTTTTTATAAAAAAAATGATATAATTAAATCTGAAAATTTAATCTGGGAGGAATTCATATGACAAATCCAAAAACCGCTCTTGAACTTATGAAAGCAAGATATAATGCTTATGTAGAGGGAGATATTGATTTTATAAAAAAAACACACGACCCTAAAACTGCTAAAGGGATAAACTGGAAAGAAGCTGAAGAGTGGTCAAAAAATTCAAAATGGCTGGGACTTGAAATTCTTGATGTTGTAAAAGGAGAAGCCTTTGATACAGACGGAATTGTGGAATTTAAAGCAAAGTATTTTGATACTGTTGAAAACAAAGAAGTTATTCATCACGAAAGAAGTTATTTTGTAAAAAAAGGAAGACACTGGTACTATAAAGGGTGGCTTCCAACAATAAAATAATTTTATAAAGAGGTTTTATATGAAAATATATGATTTAACCCACAAAACAGAAAATAATATGACTGCATATTCTCTGGAAGAAAAACCTGATATAAAAAATCTTTTTGCAATAAAAAAAGACGGCTTTAATGTGACCTCTCTCGGTCTTTCTTCACATTTGGGGACACATATTGACGTTCCTTTCCATATGATAGAAAATGGAAAAAATATCTGTGATTTTCCTCTTGAAACTTTTTTTGGAAAGGGAAAATGTGTTTCATTTAACGAGTTACAAGATATTAATTTTATAAAAAATGAAATAAAAAATATTGATTTTCTCCTTGTTTATACAGGGTGGGATAAGTTTTGGAATGAAAAAAATTATTTCAAAAATTATCCTGTTATCTCTGATGAAATTATTTCAAAAATAGCTGATTCAAATTTAAAAGGAATTGGAATAGACTGTATTTCCCCAGACTTTTACAATTCAGAAAATATGGAAAAACACAAAAAACTTTTAGAAAACAATAAAATTATAATAGAAAATTTATGCTCTCTGGAAACTGTTCTGGGAAAAGACTTTTATTTCTCATGCCTGCCCCTTAAAGGAGAATTTGACGGCTGTCCGGTAAGAGCTGCTGCAATAATATTTTAATTAAAAAAATTTTAGGAGGAATTATGTCTGGTAAAATAAATTTTTATTATGGAGTGGTTGGTTCAAGAAAATCTTCAGAGCTTCTTTTAACTGCCCACAGAAATAAAAGTGTAGGAAAAAAAGTTGAGGTTTTTCAGCCTTATAAAAATAACAGAGACGGGAATGTTGTATCAAGCAGAGCTATGGAGTACACTCTTCCTGCTGTTGTAGTAAAAGATGATTTTGATTTTTATAAATACTGCATGGAAAATAAATTTGACCTTATCCTTGTAGATGAGTTTCAATTTTTATCAAAAAATCACTGTGATCAGCTTGTTCAGCTTATGATTGACTCTGATATAAATATTTTCCTTTACGGTCTTATGAGCAACTTCAGAGGTGAACTTTTCCCTACTGTTGCATATATGCTTCCATATATAACAACACTTAATGAAATCAAAACTGTATGCGGACATTGTGGAAAAAGAAAAGCAACTATGAATGTGATGATTGGAGAGATGGAAGCTGATAAAGACGGAATTTCCATTGGAAATCATTTTAATGGTGTATGTGCTGTATGTTTTAAAGAGCTTACAAAGAAATAAAACTAAAAAAAGAGCTGCATTTTACTGCAGCTCTTTCACATTTTTTTATAAGAACTATTTAACTACTACAACGTTAGCAGCTTGAGGTCCTTTTTGTCCTTCTTTAACGTCGAAAGTTACTTTTTCTCCCTCTTCTAAAGTTTTGAATCCGTCTTTTTGGATTTCAGAGAAGTGTACGAATAAGTCTTTTCCTTCTTCAGAAGTGATAAATCCGAATCCTTTTTCAGCGTTAAACCATTTTACTGTACCTTTGTTCATTGTGTTACCTCCATAAAATACTAATTGTTACATAAATAAGAAATTTGTTTCAGTTAAACCTTTAAAAGTATTTTATAGATAAAAGATACTTTAAAATAAACCAAGCAAAAATTTTCTAAATTTATATTACGACTAATTTTAGCATTTTTAAGCCCCTGTGTCAAATTATATTGAAAATTTTATTTTCAGCTCTTTTTCAATTTTTTCTTCAAGTTCCTCTTCATCTGTTATATTTTTAAATTTCTCCTGAATAAGAGTTTCCAAAAGCATAATAAATTCTCTTTCTGATGTCATATTTGGATTAAAACCGCTTTTAAAAAGTTTTTTTGCCAATTTATATATAAACTTCTGCACACTGTAAAGATCTGTTTTAACAAGTTTTCCTGAAGTTATTTTTCTTTCACATGAATCAAGTGTATTGTTTTCAAGATAATTATAAGGACTTTCTTTTAAATATTTTTCTATTTCCAAATCTGTCAAATACATAATATCCCCCTCTTTTCTCCCTCTTTCTGCTTTTATTTTATTATAAAGAAAAACTCTGTTTTTAGCAAATTTTTCTTCTAAAATATTGACTTTAAAATTTTTTAGTATATACTAATATTAACAGAGTCTCATAAGGAGGTACTTGCTATGAAAAAAAATATTCTGTTTTTATTTTCAATTTTATCTCTTGTTTCCTATAGTGAGTTTAAAATGAAATTTGTAGACAGAAAAGACGGCTTTAACGGTTTCCCTGTTTATACTTACACAACAAATGATTATGAGAGAGACAGAGACCTCCCTGCTCTTATAAAAAAAGCGAAAGAACTTAAAGAAAAAGAAAAGGTTGATGAAATCACTGTTCTTTTAGAAATGGACGGAGTTTACGGCTATATTGACAGAGTCGATCTTCAAGATGACAAATTTTATATTGATGTTGAAAGTGATGATGACTATGTTCAGCTTTTAGTTAATGAAGATAATTTTATAAAATACAAAAAAGCCGGACTTGTTAAATAAATTATAAAATAAAAGGGATTATTGCAAAAAATTGTAATCTGCATTATCCCTTTTTTTATTTTGAAATAATTCCATAGAACTCATCTTCTTTAAATATATAAAGTTTTTCACTATTCAAAGGATTAAATTTTATTTCAATTTCACAGCCGTTTATATCTTTTAAAATTTCATCTTTATAAATTTTATTTCTAAATCTCAAAGATGAAAAATTTATTTTTCTTTTTGCACTCTGCAGAAAAATATCCAGTTCCCTGAACATTTTATTCTTTTCCAAAAAAGTTGTATCACAGTTTTGGCTGTATCTTCCTGAATCAAGATATATATATGAATTTATAAATTCCTCAACTTCATTTTTTTCAAGATTTTTTTCTTTTGAAATATAAAATTTATAAATATCCTCTTTGAGATATTCTATAAATTCATCAATCTTTTTTTCTTCACTTTTATATTCTAAAATTTTTATTCCTGTTGCATCATAAATATTTTTTATCATCTCTCTTGTAAAAAAAGTTTTACAGTCCAAAAGAATTTCTTTAGGTTTTATAAAGTTTTGATTTACTGAAGAGGCTTTTAAAATTGTCTCTCTTAAAAATCCTAAAATTCCATAAGGAGTACATTCTTCATAAAAAACTATATAATTTATAATTTCAAGAGAAGCTGTGTCAAAAATAATTAATATTTTAGGAACTCTGTTCTCTCCCTCGCCTGTTTTTACAAGAATATAAAGAGGAATTTCTGCTGCAGCATACACTTCATGCTCTTTTTTTATTTTTTTCAAATGTATTCTGCTTGTCTTTTTAAAAAAGCCGTCAAGATTATTTACTATTCTGTAAAATGTAGGATAGCTTACATTATATTCTTTTTCTTCCAAAAATTTTCTACATTTGTCATAAAGCTGAGATATATTTGCCTCAGAACTTTCTCTGCACACTTTTTTTATTATATCCATTCCTTTGTCATCAACAGCTCTAAAAGAATTTTTGTCCTGTCTCTCTTTTTTATCAAGCCCCAGAACTCCCTCTTCTTTATAAGCCTTTATCCATCTTTTTAAAGTGGCATAAGATATTCCTGATTCTTTTTCAATATCTCTAAGTTTTTTTTCTTTTCTTAAAAATGGCTCAATTATTTTGAATTTTTTTAACTGAGTTTCTTTTTCCATTTCCACAGATTATCCTCTCCTAAAAACCTATAATTTCTGCTACTTTTAGTTTACTATAAATATTTTTAAAAATCAAATTTTATATTTTTTATTTTAAAAAAGGCTCATTTTATTTGATAATTTTCTTGACATTTTTTAAAAAAGCAAGTATTATTTTCTTGCAAATAAAAAAAAATTTAAACACTATTAACTAAAAAATGATTTTGAGGAGGAGAGATGAAAGCATTTGCAGAAATTCAAAAAATTGGAAAAGCTCTTATGACTCCGGTTGCTATTCTTCCGGCTGCAGGACTTTTCCTAGCATTTGGTAACAAACTTGGTATACCTTTAATGGAGCAGGCAGGACAAATAATATTCAGCAACCTTCCGCTTCTGTTTGCTGTTGGGGCGGCAATAGGTCTTGTCGGAGGAGATGGAGTTGCAGCTCTTTCTGCTGTCGTTGCAATTTTAATTATGAATACAACTATGGGGATTATGTCTGATGCAGCTGCAGGAATAGCAGCAGGGGACAGTGCTTATGGAATGGTTATGGGAATTCCTACATTACAAACTGGAGTTTTTGGAGGACTTATTGCAGGAATTATAGCTGCTGTATGTTATAAAAAATTCTACAAAACAGAACTTCCTGCTTTCTTAGGATTTTTCGCAGGAAAAAGACTTGTTCCAATAACAACTGCTGTTCTTGCATTTCTTGTTGGACTTGCAATGCCTATTGTGTGGGTTCCTTTTCAAATAGGACTTGCAAAATTAAGTTTCCTTGCAAATGAAACAAATACAAATATTTCAACTTTTGTTTTTGGAGTAATTGAAAGAGCATTAATTCCATTTGGACTTCACCACATTTTCTATTCTCCATTCTGGTATCAATTTGGAGAATATACAAATTCTGCGGGACAGATTGTAAATGGAGACCAGGCTATCTGGTTTGCTATGCTTAAAGACGGAGTAACAAACTTTACATCTGCAACTTATCAAGGAGCTGGAAAATTCCTTACAGGAAAATATCCATTTATGATGTTTGGTCTTCCTGCTGCAGCTCTTGCAATGTATCACGAAGCTAAAACAGAAAATAAAAAAGTTGTGGGAGGAATTTTGTTTTCTGCAGCTCTTACATCTTTCCTTACTGGAATAACTGAGCCTCTTGAATTTTCATTCCTTTTCGTTGCACCTGTGCTTTACGGAATTCATTGTATTTTTGCAGGACTTTCATTCATGCTTATGAATATGTTCTCTGTAAGAATCGGAATGACTTTTTCTGGCGGGCTTATTGACTATATAGTTTTCGGAGTTCTTCCTGGAACAAGCGGATTTGAAAATCATTGGTATATGGTAATAATAATAGGTCTTGTTTTCTCTGTTATATATTATTTTGGATTTAGATTTGCCATAAGAAAATTTAACCTTATGACTCCTGGAAGAGAAGATGCAAAAGAGAAAAAATCTGAAATAAAAATTGACGGAGATGAACTTGCAGTTTTAGTTTTAAATGCTCTTGGAGGAAAAGAAAACCTTGTTTCACTTGATGCCTGCATAACAAGACTTAGAGTTGAAGTAAAAGATACTGGAAAAGTTGATGACAGTGAACTAAAAAAACTTGGAGCTTCCGGAGTTTTAAAAGTTGGAGCAAACGGAGTTCAGGCAATATTTGGTTCTAAAGCACAATTTATCTGTAACGATTTAAAATCTATTACAGGAATTTAAAAATAAATACACACAAATTTTCAAAGCCTCATTACAAAAAAGAGAACTCATTTATTGAGTTCTCTTTTAATTTATTATTTATTTTTTATTATTTTGCAGTTCCAACTTCGTCTTTAAATAATCCGTTTAGAATCATTGTTAAAGCTCCGTCACCAGTTACGTTACATGCAGTACCGAAACTGTCTTGAAGTGCAAATATTGTAAGCATAAGTCCTACACCTGCTTCATCAAATCCAAGTACAGAAATTATTATTCCAAGAGATGCCATTACTGTACCACCAGGAACTCCAGGTGCTCCAACAGCAAATATTCCAAGAAGAATTATGAATAATATCATTGTTCCAAAGCTAGGGATTGTTCCATATAATATTTTAGAAACTGTCATTACGAAGAATACTTCTGTAAGAACTGATCCGCAAAGGTGAACTGTTGCTCCTAATGGAACTCCAAAGTTTACAATCTCTTCTTTAAGTACAGGAGATTTTCTTGCACAAGAAAGAGCTATTGGAAGAGTTGCTGCAGATGACATTGTTCCAACTGCTGTTAAGTAAGCTGGTCCATAGTATCTTAAAACGTCCATTGGGTTACATTTGTTAACAATACCACCGATTGTATAAAGAAGTGCAAGCCAGATATAGTGACCGATTAAAACAATTACGATAACTTTTAAGAATACTGGGAATTGTTTTAAAATTACACCTTCATAAGATAAAGTTGCAAATGTAGTAGCAACGAATAATGGTAATATAGGAATTACTACTCTTGTAACTATTGCAAGCATGATGTTTCCAAATTCAACTAAAACGTTTTCAAAGTTTTTAGAATTAGTCCATACAACTGCAAGTCCTACAAATATTGCAAGAACAAGAGCTGACATAACTGACATTGTAGGCGGAATTTCCACTTTGAATATTAATTCAGGAATAACTTTCTTTGCACTGTCAGCTGCTGAAGTGATGTTAAGCATAGGAATTAAAGTATATCCTGCTACCATTGACATAAGTGCTGCCCCCACAGACGAAAAATATGCCAATCCAATCATAACTCCAAGCATTTTACTTGCATTAGATTTCATAGAAGTTATTGCTGGTGCAATAAATCCAAGAATGATTAATGGGATTGTAAATGAAATTACTTGTCCCAATAAGAATTTAATAGTGTTAACTAGTCCGATTACAGTTTCGTTACTGTATAATCCAACTACAAGACCAACTATTACTCCTAATATTAATTTTAATATTAGGGAATCTTTCAATTTTGCCATAAAAACTACCTCCTAAAAAAAATTTAAAATAATCATTAAAATCCACTTACATAATGATACTCTTTTTTTATTTAAAAATCAATAGCTTTTTTCAAAAATATTGTTATGTTTTGTAATTTTATGTTCTTTTTCAGTTCTGTTTTATTTTTTTGTTAACTTCTCTTTTGTATATTTTTTTCATAAGAACTATTTTTCTTTTCTCTTTTTCATTGGAAATAAAGAGTTCTTCCATTGTATTAAGAATATCTAAAATAGTTTCACCCTGTTTATTTTTTTTATCCGGCTGTGTCATTTTTTGGATAAAAATTTTATAATATTTTACTCTTCTTTTTCTTGCTTCATTAAAATCCACAGTTTCCCCGTTTATATCCACATGGTTTACATCACAATTTTTTTCAAGAAGAAAATCTATCGACAAATTATTTTCAAAAGCAGAAGCTAAAAAAATCGGCGTCCTTTTTAGATTTGTTTCTGAATTTATATCTGCCCCCTGCTTAAGAAAAAACTTAAGCCACTCTGTCTGATACTTTTTATCAATGAACTGTGAAAAGTGAATATAATTTCCTGTCTCATTTCCAAGATGGATTTTGGCATTTATATCAACTCCCAGACTTAAAAGAATTTTTCCTATATCTAAAGAATATCCCTCATTCATGGCTTTCATAAGAGGTGTAAATCCTGTTCTGTCTGCTGCCCACGGGTCTTTTTTACCTATGAGCTGTTCTGCCTTTTCTATCTTTTCATCTCTTTCTTCCATATCCTTAAATTTTTCTTTTAAAATTTCTCTTCTGGCTTTTATTACTCCATCTATATTTGAAGCTTTTTTATAAAAATTTACAGCAAGGTCATATTTTTTTATTGAAAAATAACATTCTCCCACAAGAAGAAATTCTTTCCTGTTTAAAAATAAAGTTATTATCCTGTTTATATCTTTTGTGCTGTAAATATTTTTTTCTATTCCCTCTGAAACTTTCTTTTTTATTTCAAAATATCTGTATGGAATATTAAAAGTTTCAAGATATCTTAAGGCTTTTACATAATTTTCATTTTCAATTATGTTGTCTATAATAAGTTTTTGGAAATAAATATCAGGCTTTTTAAAATTTCCTTTTTCTATTTTTTCTATCGCTGTTTTATAGTCGCCGTTTTCAATATCAATTTCTGTTTCTCTTTCTGCTATCCATGTTGGATAATCTCCCTGTTCAAAAGCATACTGTGCCTCATCAAACTTTTCCAGTTTATAAAGTTTTATCCCCTCAGAAAGCCACTCTTCTTTTGAAGAAAAAGATATATTTTCAAGTTCCCCTATCTTTTCTTTAGTATTCTGCTTTTCACTGCTTTCAATATTTATAAAAGATTTTATGTTTTTTAAAAGTATATTATCTTCCAGACAGTCTTCCATTATTATAAGATTTTTTCTGGCTCTTGTTATTCCCACATAAAAAAGATTAAAATATTTTCTGTATCTCTGGTCCTGTTTTACATTTCCTGAAAGAATTTTTTTCCATGCCCAGAGATTTTTACTAATAAGGTTGCAGCAGATAATATTTTTATACTCCAGCCCTTTTATCTCTTCAACAGTAAAAATTCTGTGCTTTATTCCATATGTATCAAAAATTCTGTTTCTCTCTTCATCATCAGAAACAACTATTGCAGAATTTACATCTTTCTGGTATTTTTCCATAATACTGCTGTTTACTGAAGACAGTTCAATATTTCCCTCTTCTGAAACAGCTCCCTCTTTATAGTCGTCCATTCCAAGATTTCCTATATATTTTTTTCTAAGATCTGTAAGATAATTGGCAAGTTTTACAATCTCTTCAGAACTCCTGTAATTTTTTGTTAAAATCGAAAAAGAATAATTTATTTTATTTTTATAATAAAGATTTTTAAGTCTGTCAAAGCTAAAAGAATTAAAGTTTACCATCTGGTGTATATCCCCTGCAAAAACAATATTTTCAGGATTTTTTACAAGGGTTGTGAGAAAAAATATCTCTGTTTCTGTTAAATCCTGCACTTCATCAACAAGGACAAAATCAAATTTTTTTCTGCTTTTTATCCCCATAACAGCAAGGTCATTTACATCATAAAGCCCCTCTTTTTCTTTCCACTCTTCATATTTTAAAGCTATCTTATATATTTCAGTTTTTAAATTTTCATCAAGGACACTGTATTTTTTACTCAGTTTTTTATATTCTTCCAGAGAGATAAGAGAAATATTTAAATCTTTCTCCCAGTTGTCAGCCCCGTTCTGTATCATAAGACCTTTTATAATCCCTATTATTTCAAAATATATATTATAATCTTCAACTTTAAATTTTTTTCTGTTTGGATATGAAAAACTTAAAAATTCCATAAATTTTTTAAAGCCTATTATTTTTCTTGTATCAATTCCAAATTCTTTTCTGTAAAATTCTTTTAAAGTATAAAATTCTGAGATTTCAGCCTTTGATTTATCTCTGAAAAAATTATACTGCTCTAAAAGATTATCTTTTAAATAGCTGTTTCCTGTAAAATATCCGATTTTTTCAAAATTATAAACAGAATTATGCTCTTCTATATTTAAAATTTTTCTAAGAGTTATAGTGCTTTTTCCGCTCCCTGCACTTCCCACTACAAAAACAGGAGGCTGTGATATTATTGTTTCATACTGCTCATCATTTAAATAGTAATAGAAATATCTGCTGTCTCTGTTAAGTTTAAAAAATGAATCATCTTTCACTTCATAGGTTATAACATTGTTGTAATCAAGAAAAATTTTCTTATCAAGCTCATCTTCTTTAGAAGGTTCAAAATTTTCCTTAAGAATTTCAAAATCTTTTACCAGCTGTATTCCAGCCCTTTTTGTATTTCTCACTCCGTGGTCATGGGAAGAATACAAGATAAATGTGATTTTTTCCTCTTCATCTCCTCTTTTATTTAAAGAGAAAAAAATTCTGTCCCCGTTATTCACTCTAAATTCAAATCTGTTCTCACTTCCGGCAAGTTTTTTTATCCAGAAACCCTTTGGAATATTTTTTATATTTTCGCTGTTTCTTTCTATTTCATTATAAAAATATTTTAAATTACTCACTACTGTTTCAAATTTTTCTTTTGGAACAGATTTAAAGAAATTATCTCTTATTAAGAATTTCATAAAGACTCCTTTTTATAAAATTTTCACATTTCTATAGTATAATATGTTAAAAATTTCACATTAAACTTGTATACATTTTTATACAAGACTAATGTTTAAATTTATACTAATTTAATGAGCTTATAAATACTCTAGTAATTAGAATTTTGTACAAGAGAAATGTTTACACAAATACTATGTAAATGAGTATTGATATACTATATAAATGTGAACAGAAAATCTCAGTAAAATTATCTTTAATCTATTTAAATTAAAAATATTAAAACTTAAAAATTTAAAGTTTTGCATCCCCTAAACAATATAAAACATATTAAAACAAATAAATAACATACTAACTATATCTTTTTTGTTTTTTGTATGTTTTTTTTATTTATAATCTCTCTTGTATTTTTTGTGATTATAAGATAAAATCATATTAGAAAATTAACTCATCTATTGTATAAAATGTAATAATAAAATCTCATTAATTTATTATAATATTAAATTAAAAAAATATAAAGATTTTTTATACAAGACAGATAAGATTTTTGGGAGGATAAATGAATAAAAAACAGGAAATATCAAATATTCCTAAAAATGAAGTTATAGATACAGGACCTAGTGAAATAGTTGAAAAATTCTTAGATGTATCTGAAGTTGAAAATGAAAAACAGCACAGTCTGGTAAGAATTGATATAAACGTCATTGAATATCCTTTATTTACCAAAAACCCAAGAAGAAAAAAAAATCAGATTATAAGATATTTCTTTAACAGAGATAAAGAGGCTTATATTCAGGTAAACCCTACTTCAGGAGATTTTATTCCCGGAGAATTTGAAGAGAGGGTTTTTATTGCCATTTTAAAAATTATGAGGGATAAAAAATATAATAATGAGTTTTATACAAGACCCTCTGAAATTTTATATAATATGGGAATACCTCAGACTTCTTATAAAAGTTTTTACAAAAAAATAACTCTTGCTCTGCAGAGACTTTCACAGACAAGCTACACTTTTAAAAATTCCCTTTATTCAAATAAGATGAAAGGGATAATTGATGATAAAATAAATACAAACATAATGAATATAAGAATAATTACTCTTAATCAGGCAGAAAAAGATGAGATGGAATATTTTCAGGATAAGAGAACGAAAGAGGTAATTAAAATTTCCATTTCAAATTATTTTTATGACAACATAATAAGAAAAGGTTATCTTGTTTATGATTCACAGCTTCTTTTAAATATGGACAGCCCCATAACAAGAGCCCTTTATATGCTTGTAAATAAACTTAGATTTAATAAATTTCATTTGAGAGTTTTAGCACTTAGTCTTATAAAAAAGATACCTCTAAGTGATGATGCAAAATCTTTGGGAAGAAGTATAAAATCTTTGGAAAAAAGCTGCAGACAGCTTAAAGAGATGGATTTAATTTCAGATTTTAACGTAATAAAACAAGGAAAACTTGTTCAGACAGAGATAGAATTTTTCTTTGAAGAAAAACACAATGCAATTAAACAGAGTTTCTTTTATGATGATAAAAACCATTTTGACAATCTTCTTATAACTTATACAGATAAAGGGGAAGAGGGAGAAATTATAACAGAGAGCGAAGAAACTTTAATAGAAATTCAGAAAGAGAGAGAAAATGTCACTCCTACTGAAAATAAAATCAGTGAAATTTTTGAAATACTTCCTCCTAGGGCAAAAGAACTTAAAACTATGCCGGGAACAATAAAAGATGCTATACGTCAGTACGGTTTTGAATATGTAAAATACACAGCTGAGTATTTAAGTAAGAATAAGGTAACAAAAATAAGAAGTTATTTTATACAGGCACTTGAAAAAGGCTGGGCAGAGCAATTTATGGCAATAGAAAAAGATAAATCTAAAAAGAAAAAAGAGCAGCTTACATTAAATACAATGGAAATGCAGAAAAATGATAATAATATTTTAAATATCGATAATTCTTCTGAGGTAAAAGAGAGAAAAAATAAATTGTATAATGAATATAAATCACTTTCTGAAGAAGAGCAGGAAAAAATCACAAAAGAAGTTTTTGACGATTATATAAAAATGTCAGGGCAGGTTGTAGCAAACCCAGTTCAGAAAATGGCATTTCAGAGAGCAAAAGAAACTCTGATAAAAGAATATTTATACAAGAGAGATGCGGAAGAAATAAAAGAAACTTCTAAAAATTTAGAAAAAGATAAGAAAGATATGAAAGAAATTCATATGGGAACTCTTATTTTTGGTGATGATTTCAGCAAAAATAAAGAGGTTATAGAAGAAAAAAATGTAGAGGACATCTATAAAGATATGCAGATTGAAGATATCACTTTCGTAGATGAGATTGAAGAAGAAAATTCTGATAAAAAAATAAAGAAATCAGATATTATATACGATATGAAAAAAGTTTATAATGAGATTTCTCTTTTCCAGATGGAACTTCTTGATACTCTTGAAAGTCTTAAAACAATCGAACAGGAAACACAGGATAAGATTGTAAGAATTGTAGGTATTTCAAAACATTTTGAAGCTACTGTGGGAGGATATTATATAAAAATAGAATATGTTAAAGACAAAGAAAGTACAATAAAAATTGTGAAAAAATAATTCACATTAACCTTGTATATATTTGTAAAAATTTTTGGAGGATAAAATGGAAAATATGAAATATGTTTTTGGACCTGTCCCTTCAAGAAGACTGGGAAGTTCTTTAGGAATAAGTCCTATACCGAGAAAAGTGTGCAACTATTCATGTATTTACTGCCAGCTTGGAAGAACAGATAAGATGACAGGTGAAAGAAAAGAATTTTTTAAGCTGGAAGATATTTTAAATGAATTTAAAGAATATGAAAAAGATTTAGACAGAGTAGATGTAATTACAATAGTGGGCGAGGGAGAGCCCACTTTATATTTAAGACTTGGAGATTTAATAAAAGAAGTTAAAAAATTAACAGATAAACCCATTGCAGTGATAACAAACGGGGCTTTGTTACATGATAAAAAAGTGAGGGAAGAATTGTGTGAAGCAGATATTGTTCTTCCCTCAATAGACGGATATAACGAAGAAACTTCTAAAAAAATAGACAGACCTTTAGGAACTATAAGATTTGAAGAGGAACTTCAAGGGCTTATAGATTTTTCAAACGAGTATAAGGGACAGCTTTTTTTAGAAATAATGCTTATTGACGGAATAAACAGCGATAAAAAATCAATAGAATCTTTTAAAGAAATTTTGAAAAAAATAAAATACGACAGAGTTTATCTTAATACTCCAGTAAGACCTCCTGCTGAAAGCTATGTGAAAACAGTTGACAGGGAAACTATGGAATATGCTGTTTCTGAGCTTAATGGAATTTCAATAGATATGTTAAGCTCTGGAAGCTTTTTCAGTGAAATAGAAGATAACTATGAAGCTGTTTTAAGTATTGTGAGACGCCACCCTATGAATCAGTTTGAAGTTGAAAGTTTTATAAATTCAAGAGAGATAAAAAATGTAAAAGAAATTTTTGAAAAACTTGAAAATGATGAAAAAATAAATGTGATAAATTATAAAGGAATAAAAACTTATAGATTAAAATAATATATAAACAGAAAAAGCCGTCCTTTGCTTAACTGCAAGTCGGCTTTTTCTGTTATTTTAAAGTTTAGGGTAGTATTAGTAATAGGTTTTCTTACTTGCTTTAAAGTATTATATTTAAAAATTAAAGAAAAATACTTTTTTAATCGTATTTAACTAAAAAACATTGTATTTAAGTTCATAATGCCACTATAATGCCACACTTTTTTATAATAAATCTACTGCTTCAAGTAAACTTTCAAATCTTTTATGAGTATAAACTTTTTCACTCAAAGCATAAGAAGTATGTCCAGCGATTGTTTTTATTGCAGTAGTATTTGCATTTTTATCACTAAGCATTGTTATAAAAGTATGACGGCATTCATGAATACTATGCTCTTTTATGCCTAGAGTATTCAATGTTTCTTTAAAATCCAATCTATAATTTGCATAACGATATGGTCTACCATTTTTTATAAGAATAGTATTAAATGGGCTTGTAAAAAACATTTGTTTCAATAGCTTCTCAATTTTTGAACTAATTGGTATAATTCTTTTTCCAGCTTCAGTTTTAGAATCTACTATTTTTATTTTCCTTTCTTCAAAGGATATATACATCTTTTCAAGTTGTAAAAATTCTTCTATTCTCATTCCTGTATAGATCATAATCAATATACTGTTTGTAACTCCAGTTCCTAAATTATTCCAAAGAGTTTGTATCTCTTCATCTGTAAAGACTGTTTTCTCTTTTTTATCTTTCTTTTTCAAAGTCTTTATATATTTACTATAATCATTAGCAATAATATTGTTTCTTATAGCAAAATCTGACATTTGAGAAAACATTATTTTTATATGTCTTCCCATTGTTGGAGCCATATCGTTAATTATTTTTTGAATATGAGCAGGTCTTACATCAGCAAAACTAATATTATGTAAATCTAAGCATTTTTCAAAATCAAGTTCATATTTTCTTAAAACAGGTTGAGAAGCTTCCGTTGTTTTTTCAGAAAACCATCTAGAAAATATTTCAGCAAAAGTAATAGTCTTTGCTTCAAATAACATAGGATTATTTATATACTCTTCCAAAGCATTTTTAGCTTCTCTTTCTGTCTTAAACATTCCTATTGTTTTTAGTTTTTTATACCCCTCGCTGTTTGTAATAGTAATTCTTGCTCTCCATGGCTTTTTTCTTTTCCCGTTTTCAAAAGAAACTGCTCCGGATCCTTTTTCACGCCGATAAGTTTTCTTTTTTCGTTTTTTACTCATAAAAAAATCACGCCCTTTCTAAATTTTGTGTATTACAAAATAACCAAAGTCGTGATATACTATATTTACCAAATGCACATACCTTTGACTTTAGTTAATTGTATGTTAAACAGTTCCTGTTACCAGCAGGAGCTGTTTTTTATTACTTAATTTTTTTAGCATTCTTTTTCTCTAACAATTTTTTCTCTTTTTCAAGTTCTTTTACACTCTTTTCTGGAGTAGGAAGTTCTTCTGGTAAAACTCCGCTAATTTCTTCCATTGTTTCTCTAACTTTTTTCCCAATATTATAATGAGTTTTATTAGCTTTATCTTCTCCTTTGATATCTCCCTTTTTAAGTCTTTCCTCTGTTTGAGTAATTCTGAAAAAATTTGCAGCAAGTTCTGTTGAACCCATGTAATCTAAAATATCTTCAGATTTTTTTAAATTTTTTCTTGCTTTGATATCTGCAGCTGTTTCTCCACCATATAGACCTCTATACCCAAAATTTTGAAATTTCCCAAAATTTGATACTCCACAATCTTGAGCAGCTTTTGCTAATTTTTTATTAAATCCTTTAACATCAGAACGAAGAAGTATTCTTCTTTCATCTTCTGTAAGCTCTTCAAAATCTTTTTCTATAATCTCTTGCTTTCTTGTCTGCACTGCAAAATATTGTTGACCAAGTGCAATCATTTTTTTTCTTGGATCCCCGTTTTGCACAATCAGATAACAAGCATATCTCGTAAGCATGATGTCTGGAATAATTTTTTCAGCACCTTTAGGCATTTTTATCGTTTTGTTGACATCAACAAAATGATCAAATATCCCAATATCAGTGGCTTCAACCGATACTTTGGCTTTTTCAATAACTTTTAAAAAGTTTCTCCATTCTTTATATCCTAAAATTTCTTGTAGCTCTCTGGCAAGCCAATATTCAACGCCATCTTCTGTAATATGTTTTATATCTTCAAAAGTTTTTTGATTATATATTTCTATATCCATAAAAATTTTCCTTTCCTTAATTTATTAATAAAACTCCCTTATAAGATTTTCCAAATTTCTAAACCTTTTTTCTTTTATTCCACTTCTTTCTATATTTTCAATATAAAAATCTGGGCCCAAAAATTCCAAAGCAAATAAACTAATCTCTGATTTTAAATTTTTTTAATTTATTAAATTTTATAATATTTCTACTACTTTTATCAATAAAATTATATCACTGTATTTGCGAAAACGCAACAGTTATTTTTGCGAAAACACAAAAAAAGTATTATAATTAATATATAATAACTGGTTAAGGAGATTAGCTATGGACGAAATTACTATAAAAAAAATTGGTGCTATGATAAAAGAAGCTAGAAAAACAAATGGTTATAGTTTGGAAGATGTACAGCTAATGTTGAAAAGTAAATTAAATATAAGTTTAGATTTAAGTAATATTTCAAGATATGAAGCTGGAACTGTAAAAAACATGAATGCTAAATTCCTTAGAGGATTATGCAAAGTTAATGGTATTGATTATATTAATGTTTTTAAACAGTTAGGTTTTGTGGACAATGATTTAATTCCTAATGCTAAATTATTACCAGAAGAAACTTTAATAAATATTCCTGTAATGGCTAAAGCAAGTGCAGGAAATGGATATATTAATTTTAGCAATCAACCTTTATATAATAAATTAATTAGGAAAAATGGTTTCCACGAACATTGTTATCTAATAGAAGTGGCAGGTAATAGTATGGAACCGTTAATTCAAGATGGAGCGTATGTAGTAGTTGATCCTTACCAAACAGATTATATTGAAGGTAAAGTCTATGTAATTAAATATGCTGATGAAGTTTATATAAAAAGAGTAATCTTAAAAACAGATGCCAATTTAATGATTTTGAAAAGTATAAATCCTGATTACGAAGATATTTATATTACAGGAGATGAAAGTGAACAAATTAAAATAATTGGTAGAGCAGTAAAATTTATTTATGAAGGAAATTTGTAAAAAACAAATAAGGTATGGGAGTAAAAATGAGTGTGAAAAAAAGTAAGTTAGAATCAGATTATAACAACGCTCATCAAGAAAATGGAGGATTATATGCCATTAAAGGATTTAATTTTCAGGCTTTTTCAGGAGTTTATATTGTTTTTTATTTTGCTAAAAATAATTTTAAATATGAAGTAACTTTTGAAAAAGAAGATGATATAGTTGCATTTAATCAATCTTTAAATAAAAAGTATAAAATACAAGCAAAATCAAAAACTCTCACATTAAATTCGATTATAAAACCAGATAAATTTAATAATTCAATTATAGAGAAACTATTGAATAAACATGAAAATCATGACTATGTAGTTCTTATTTTTCCAGAGAAAACATCTAATAATCTGATTAAAAATTGTAGCGAAGCAGAAGAAAAATTTTTAGGACAAGAAACATATATTTATAATGATACTCTTAATACTAGTGAAATTAACAATCTAAATAGAATATTATCTGAATATAATTGTTCAACTGAAAAATTATTATTTAAAAAAATGCCAATAATTGATGATGCAAATAATTCTTTTCATTATTTATTAGGATATGCAAATAATTCTAATAATAATTTAAATATTACTTCTGAAGATTTATTTAAAATTTTAGGTTTAATTTATTGTATAAGTGAAAAACATTTTTATATGACTAAAATTGATGATAAAATTTTTAAAAAAATGTTTAAAACCTTAGAACAAACTAAAATAGAAGATGAATATATTAACTCTATATTTAAAGAACTTGATAAATATCATGACGACGCTATGATAACGGCAAGAATAAAATGTCAAAAAGGAAATTATGCTAAAGATAAAGAATATTATAATAATTTAACAAAAAATATATTGCCTAAATATGATAAAAATGATATCATGCTTTCTTATTATGAAAAATGTATAAAAATAATAGAAGAAAAGCTTGAAAAAAAATTAAAAATAAACTCTGATTTAAGATATGTTTTAAGATGGGAAATTATTTATAATATAATCGAGGAGGAACTAAAATAAATGAATGTTCTATTTAAAAAATTTAAAATAATTGAAATTAATAAAAGAAAATATGGAGAATATAATTTTAGTGAGGGAATTAACATTATAGCAGCTGAAAATACAATAGGAAAATCTACACTGATAAAATCTATTATGTATACTTTAGGATTTGATATAATAAAATGGTCAAAAAATTTTAATAAAGATAAATTTATATACGAATTAACTATAGAAGTAAAAGAAGAATTATATAAAATTATAAGATATAAGGATTTTTGGATAGTAAATGATAAATATTATTCATCAGATGAATACAAAGTTTTTTTAAAAAAAATATTAGAAATAAATATAGAATTACTATTAAAAAATGATACAAAAACAACTATATATCCAACAGATATATTGTTTTATTTTTATGTAGACCAGGATTCGTCATATGGAAAAAAACTATTTGAAAGCAATCATAAAAAAATTCAAATGTATTCAAGAAATGAAAATTTAAAGCTATTAAAATATTTTTTAAAATTATATGACAAAAAATTAGATGAACTTAAATTAGAAAATACAAAACTTTTAAAAAAGCAAAAAGAATATAATCAAAGGAAAGATTTGATTTCAAAATTTTTATTAGAATTTTCTGACACCAAAATACAAAGAACAGCTTTAGAAGTAGAAAAATATAAAGAAGAAACTAAAAAAATAGAACTTTTAATTAATGACTACATAAATAAAAGAGAAATACTAGAAAAAGAAAAATATGCCTATCAACACAAATGGCAAGAATGCGATAAAACAAGAATTATGTATGAAAATATATATGAAAATTTACAACATACAAATAAGGAAAATAAATGTTTACATTGTGGCTCTTTAATAAAAAAAGAAATAATAGATGATTTTAGAATAGAAGAAGAAAAAATTTTTATTTTAAATTCATATGGAAAATTGCGTGAAGATATGAAAAAACTAGGTAAAGAGCTTGAAAATATAAATATGAAACTTTTTTCTTTAGAAAAAGAATTAAAAATAAAAGAAAATGAATTTTATTCTAAAAAGAAAAATCTTAATTTTGCTGAAATACTAAAAAATAATATTAATTATGAGGTAAAAAAACGTTTTGAAAACGAAATAAATGAATTAAATATTAGAATGGAAAATTTAGCCTCAGAAATTTCTAAAGTTAAAAATTTAATGGCAAAAAAAGATGAAGTTATAAAGAGAAATTTAGAAGAAATTAAAGATCTATATATTAAATTAGTAAATGAAAGTTTAACATATTTTTCTTCTAGGATTAAAAAAGATAATATTGAAACATTGGAAAATGTTTTTTTAGATTTTAATGTAAATGATACAGGAGTTTCATCAAATATAACATATGTAATTTTATATTATACATATTTTAAAATTTTAAGTCAAAAATCTTCTTTAAAATTTCCTATTGTATGGGATACTCTTATGAAAGATGTTTTTGACGAAAAAAATATTCCATCTCTAACTAAATTTACTCATGAAAAAATTTTAAAATTAAATAATCAAGTTATTATATCTAATGTTATCGGAGAAAAATCAAATGATATAAAAATAGAAAAAAACAAAGAGTATAATTTTATTTTATTAAAAGATAAACTATGCTATAGTAATAATACTGAACTTGAAAATTCTTTATTAGACATTTTCATAGAATTAATGAAAAAATCAAATAATAGTTAGAAGTAATAGCCAGATTAGTTTCTGGCTTTTTATTTTTAAAATTTTATTTGCGTTTTCGCAAAGAAAGTGATATTATATTTACTGAGGAGGGAAATAAATGAAAATCAAATTAAAAAACTATAATGATATAAAAGCTATTGCTTGTATAAAAGGAATTAAAATGGAAACAGAATTACCAAAAATGTTAGGTTATAAAAGCCGTTGGGGGTTAAAGATGGCTTTAAAAAATCCTAAAAAGAAAAATGAAATTTTAGAACTAGCTGAAAAAATATTTTCAGTTAATTAAATTTTTTTATTTTTAAATTTGCGAAATTGCAAAAGCAAAAAGAGGTGAGTACATTGGAAAATACAAAAATTTATCCAAAAGAAATATATTCAGAGAGCGAATTAATTAACATTCTTCAAACAAAAGAAATATGCGATTTTTATTCTAAAACTGAAAAATTGGAAGAAAAAGGTATTTTAAAAAAATTTTATCTTATCAGAGGTAAAAAGAGTTTATCTTTTTCCGAAAGAATGACTTTTGAAGAATTACAGAAATTTAATCAAAATTTAAAATTAAGTGGAATTAGTTTTTCAGCATATTATTTTCAATGTGAATTTTGGGAAGTTCTGATGGAATGTGAAAAAAAAGACATAAGGTAAAAGTTTCAAGAGGGAGAAATAAAAAAATTATTTTACAGAATTATGGAGACTTTCCATTTCTTGTAATTTATTATCAAAAATTTTTTCTATAAGTTCAAGATATTCTTTTTTTGAAGATAAAAATATCCTTTTTCCAAATTGAAATTTATCTTCATTTAAAGAAGTCATCATTTTTATAGATTCTTTAATTTCTTTGTCATTTTTACCAATAAATTTATTGATAGTAGATACAAAATCATTAAATTCAAATTCATTATTCATATAATATCCTCCAAACTCTCCCTCTTTGGAATATTATATCTTATTAATAATAAAAATTAAAGAAACAATAAATCAAAAGGAATACTTTGTTATTCCTTTTAGTGATCATTACTTTACAAAATTTAAAGGAGAGATATGGAGAAAATAAATAATTTAAAAATAGAAAACGGTAATATTTTTTTGAATGGAATTTTGATAGATCTTGTTTGGAACTATGAGTTTACAAAAAAAATAACCTCTGGTAAAGAAGAGGCTATTTTAAAACTAGAAATCATTATAGACGGAGACGCTGTTCTAAAAGGCTTTTAACAATAATGTCAGAAGCAATATCTTTTAAAACATCTAAGGATATACTTCCAACTTTGGAAGCTATAGATTTAGTTTTATTCCAAACTGTTTCAGAACGAATATCAGCAAGGAATAAATGTCCTTTAGGTGTTAAATCAAAAATTTTAAATATATATAATTGATATTCTCCACTAATATATCCAAATTTTATACATTGTTCTAAATGATAAAAAAGTTCATCTTTAGAATACTTATAACAGTAAGTTGGATAATTTCTAGAATTAATATAAATAACTTTTCCGTATTGTATTTTTTCTTCTAATAACAAAAGAATATCTCTTATACAATCTGGATTTAATTTCATAATTTTAAATCTCCTTTCAGTTGTGATTTGTTTGTGGTGAATACATTATAACTTTTTGGAGATTTTAAATCAAAAGGAATACTTTGTTATTCCTTAAGGCTAATTATAAAAAAATAATTGGCCTTAAGAAATAACTAAGGAAAGGGGGAAGAAACATGGTAGGAAGCGAATACACTATTGATTCAAAAGAAGCAGCAGGACTTTTAGGAGTATCTGTTCCAACATTTTATAAACTTGTAAGAGATGGAGTTTTTAGTGATTTTGCGAGAATAGGAAAAGAAAATGGAGCAAGAGCTGTTGTAATGAAATATGGTCTGTATAAATTTTTAGGTATGGACTATAAAAAAGCACTTGAAGAAGCGGCAACCTCAACAAGTGCAAACAATAAATAAATCGTATGGTAATTATACCACAAAGGAGTGAAAAATGAAACTATCAGACTATGAATTTATTTTGAAAGAACTTAAAAAAATAGGTTATGGAGTTGAGCAAATGACAGTTAAAGATGCTCAAGACATGGCTGATAAATTCAGAATAGGAGAGGGTGAATAATGGATTTAAATAAATTAAAAAACTATACAGATTTTTCAAAAGGTCTTACTGCAGATCAGGAATTTGATAAGGTGCTTGAAGAACTTCATGAGTATGAAGAAGAAGTTTTTGATAAAAATATTAGTGGAATAATTGCAGAAGGACTTGATGTTATGACTGCTGTTTATAATCATCTTATAAAAGTTGGAATGACAAAACAAGATTTTATAAAACATATCAAAAAATTAGAGAAATATAGAAAAACAGGAAAATATGGTGATTTAAATGCCTAATAAAAGAAAATGTATTTTTGGAAAATTTGAACTTGAACTTATATTTTATCCTGTTGATAAAAAAATGATTTGCTGCACAGTTCAAAATCCTTATAAGTCAGAAAAACACGAAGCTACTTTTATTGATAAAACAGAGGATAAGATAATAAGAAAAATAGACAGAAGAATAAAAGAGTGGAGAAAAGAATTTAAAGAGGACAGATAAAATGCCTAAGATTGTACTTGAACAGCTTAGATTTGAAGAATGCAAATCAGAAAAAAATGGTTATCTTGAAATATATAACCTGAATGATGAAGAGTATAACTTAATTTTTAATATTTTAAAAAGTGAAAAAGAGGAGGAAAAATGACAGTAGACGAATTAGAAAACTATGTTTTTGATGTAATAGAAGAACACTATTCTTTTTTAGAAACTGAACTAAATATCTGCCGTATAGGTAAAGAGAATTGGAAAATCAAATTTCCTTATAAAAATTTAGTTGGAAATGGAAAAACGAAGGAAGAAGCTTTAAAGGATCTTTTATTAAAAATAACAGATACAGTTCTTGAAGTTGCATAGGAGGTAGAAATGTCAATTGATGAGAAACTTAAATATATAAGCAAAAAATTAAAAGAACATAACTTCCAAAATGATATCCAGGTAAGATATAACGACAGCATAAAAATGTTTGAAATATATGTATTAGACAATGAACAAGAAGATGATTTCTTTTATGGAAAAGGTAATACATTTGAAGAAGCAATGGAAGACTTTATATATAAACCTGATGGAATTTACTATATTGATGAGGTTATGCATGAATACTACGAAGAAGAAAGAAGAGAACTTGCATATAAAAACAAAGTCTACTGGGACAAACAGCTATATAGAAATGCTTAGAAGGAGGATTTCAGATGTTTGGATATGAGTATGACCAATGGAAAACAATGTCAGATATTGATGAAGAGCAAGAAAGTAAATATTCGGAAACAGAAGAAGATTTAGAACTTTTTATGGAGGTAGCAAATAATGGAAAAGAAAAAATTTGATGAATTATATAGCATTGATATTAATCCACACATTGAAAAAGACTATAAAGGACTAAGTTATTTGTCATGGGCAACAGCTTATAAATTAGCAATGGATAATGATCCAACAATGACTTATGAAATAGTTCAAGATAATGACGGTATGCCATTCTTTAGCAGAGGGAATGTTCATATAGTAAAAACAAAAGTTACTATGTTTGGAGAAACTAAAGAAATGTTTTTACCAATAATGGACAATAAACATAATGCCGTAGATAAACCAAACTCAAGACAAATTAATGATAACATTATGAGATGTCTTGCAAAGAATATAGCAATGTTTGGGATAGGACTTCCGCTATATGTTGGTGAAGATCTAGCACAGTTCAGACAACAAGAAACTAAAAAAACTTTTGATAAGAAAAAATTTGAAAAAGATGTTCGTGAGATAGTTACTGATGATGAACTTCTATGGAAATATTTTGAAGAGTTTGAAATTGAATCTTTTGACAGAATAACAAGAGAACAAGCTGCTGCATTATGGAAAAAAATTAAAAAATAGGTGAAAACCTATGAAGAAAAATATTATTGTTACTGTTCACAGAGGAATTGATACTAAAAAAGCCATTGAAAGTTATTGTATTAGAGTTAATAAAAAAAGGGGTACTAAAAATGAGAGATATAAGAGAGACTAATTGGTTTTGGATAGATAATGCTTTAATAGACAGAGAGGATATAACAGCTGGAGAAATGCTTTTATATATGGTTTTAGCAAGATATGTTAATCGTAACACAGGATATGCCTTTCCAAGTATTGATACATTAAAAGCTAAAACAGGAATAAAAGATATAAGAACTATTGTTAAATATGCAAATTCTCTTGAGGAAAAAGGCTTAATTGAAATCATAAAAGAAAAAGGTAAACCAAATAAATATTACTTAAAAAATGTTGAAGAAGTACCCACAAAAAATGATATTGCATTAAATGAAGTACCTACAAAAAATGCTACTACACCACATGCAAAAAATGTAGGTACAGTAGTAGCAAAAAATGCTACTCTAACAATACTAACTAAAAATACTAATAAAAATAATATATACACACACAACAAAGCGGAAAATTCTCAGCCAATTATTCAAGGAATTTTAAAAAAATATTCAGAACTAAATTTACCAGATTATGAATATGCTCCAAAAGATTATATTATCATGGAATGTTTACAGACTCTTGGAGCGGAAAATTTATTTAAGGCTTTAAGGCTTATGTCAGAAAGCGACTATGTGCAGCAGAACATGAGTATAAATTCTATTTTCAAGGTTGAAAATCTTAAAAGTGCTTTAAATGGGAATTTTAAAAATAAAGTCACAGTTGTTAAAAGTGTTGCACAGAAAAGTAGATTAAAAAAAGAAACAGCTGTTGATAAAAGATTAAGAGAACTTCAAGAAAAGGAGGCTTTATAATGCAAGAGGTTATATTTCTTCAAGGAATGAAAATAATTGAAGATGTTTATGATAAAGAATTTACAGAAAAAAGACTTGATGCATACAGAACTCTTTTAAGTGATATTCCAGAATCTCTTTTTGTTGATGGAATAAATAAAATGCTGAGAGAAAGAGTTTATCCAGGTATTCCTACTCCTGCAGATATTAGAAACTACTGTATAGGCAGCATAGAAGAGGGAATTGAGCTTAAAATTGCTCTTGCTGTAGGGAATATCAGAAAAGCTGTTACAAAATATGGTGGATATAAGACAGTTGCCTTTGATGATCCTATCATTCACAGAATTATAAAAGACTATGGAACATGGTATGAGTTTTGTACTCTTTCACAAGAGGCACTTGAAAACTTCTTAAAATTTGAAGTTCCTAAGGCTTACAGAATTTATGCAAAAAATAGAATAGCAAATATCCCTTTATTTCTAACAGGAAGATTTAAAGAAGATGAGATAACTTATGTTGGAGATAAATCTCAAGCTAAAAAATGGCAGATAGCATATTGTGAGAAAACAGGGGAAATGTTGCCAAATAACTTAAAAGTTATTGAATATACAGAATAGGAGGAGAACATGCATAAATCATTTAGAAAATATAGCATTAATAGTCAAAAGCTCATCTATTGGTTAATAAATGATTATGCTTGTAAGCTCCAAGAAATAGAAGTAGGGCAAACAGCAAGTGAATATTATAGATATCTTGCAAAGCAGCAGTTAAAAAAACTGTATATGAAGCATTCGGGAATTAATTTAAAAGAATTAAAACCATTCAGTAATTTTTATGAAGATATGAAAAGCAAGATTGAAGATACTTTAAGTAAGAAAATTTCTGATAATTCTAAGACAGAAGTGATATTAAATGATGTGGATTACCTAATAAGGCAAGAATTTCAAAAGCTAACTTTAGCATTAGATGGAACTTTCTCATTATGTTTAAACCTTATGTCACAGGAAAAAGCTAATAAGTTTATCACTTGGTTATTTGATTATCTTTTGGATAATGAAATACCTATGAGAAAAGAAATTATAAATTTATATGCTGAATCGGAAAATGATAGATTCATATATACAATGCTAAAGCATAAAAAGTGCTGCATATGTGGAAAAGAAGTTACTTTTCCCCATCATCATAAATCGGTTGGTTTTGTTGGAGGATATAAAAAAGATAAAGGAGAGCTTCCTATAGCTCCATTATGTCCCTATCATCATTCAGAGTTACATAGTGCAATTGATAAAAATAAATGGATAAAAGAACATGCTACATATGGTTATATCATTTGTAGCGATGAGCAAATAAAAGAATTGAAAAAAATTTACAAAGGCTTATTTATGGCAGATAAAGAGGAGGAATAAAAAATGGCAGTATCAGAAAGAGATGTTTTAAGAAAGGCAGTGAGATTTTTAAAAAATAAATATGACATAGAAGTACCAAGAGCAGAATTAAATTCAATAAATAGTTGTTATGAGGCTCTTGAAAGATGTGTCTTTGAAGCAAATAAAGAAAAAATAAATAATGCTGTCTTTAAATTATGTGAGGACTATAGAAAAAGAAATTTCAACCTAAGTTTAAAAATTAAAGAGTTAGAATTTGAAATTGAAAGATTAAAAAATAAGAAATCTCTTTGGGAAAAAATTTTTGGGTAGGTGAAAATAATGAAAAAAGAAGTTATACAATTCAATGAAAATCATAAATGGTGTGGGTGTTTTGGATATATCCACAGAACTAAAGGAAAAGATTTATATATGATTGCTATTTCTTCTCCTGGACAAGGAACAGCATTTATTATTGCTAAAAGAAATGAATTTGATATTGTTGGAGCTACAGACTTGATACTGGGAGATGAAGAATAATGGAAATTACAGTAACTTTACCAATTTATGTAAAAACAAGCAAAAAGAAGAAAGAACAGCTTGTAGGTCTTAACTGGTTTCGGAATGCTCACTATCAAACCAAAGATAAAATTAAGAAACATTATCATAAATTAGTTTCAGAACAGCTGAGTGGGGTCAAATACACTTTTGAAAAGCAAATCCAAGTAAAGTATCAGCTCTTTTATAAAAACTCTAATTCTGACCTTATGAATGTCGTCAGCGTGATTGATAAATTTTTATTAGATGCCTTACAGGAGTGTGATGTAATTTCAAATGACAACATGAAAAAATATGTATATTGTGAAGCTAAGGTTGGAAAAAAAGATATAGAAAATCCAAGATTAGTTTGTATTATAAGTGAGGTTGAACAATGAGAAGAATTAAATATGCTAAAGAAAATGTAGATATTATTTACAGTATTGGATATAAGGAACAGGATAAAAAATTAAGAACTATGATTAAAAGTTCTCTTACAAGAGCTGAAAAATTAATGAAGTTAGTTATTGATGAGATTGAAAATGCTTATGCTGCATAGAAAGGATAAAAAGAATATGGAAATAATAAACTTTGACTACAAAAAACTAGAAAGCTATAAGACAGCTATGGATGATGGATTTATAGCAAGAAATAAAATTTCTGAAATAGAATTTATAAGTTGTGGAAGAGCTAAAAAAGGTACTTATTATTTATTCGTGCAAGATTTAATAGATGGAGCAATTGTTGAAGAAATAAAAGAAAAAGATTGGGAAACTTTTAAAGAGAAAATACAAAAAGTTTTTGAGGAGGAGTAGATGAATTATTATTTAGTATCATTTGCAGATTTTGGTGGAGATTGCACTATTAAATATAATAAACTTGTTGTTTCTGAAAAACCTTTAAGTTATGAGGAAATAAAGAGTAAATTTAAAAATATAAGTGAATTTCATTTTATTGATAATATAGAAATTTTAGATAAAGTTGAGGATAAAAATGTTTAAAACAGAAAGAGAAATGCAGGATACATTTGTAAAGTTGTTAAAAAAAAGAAAAACTTGTGGACTAATTTTTGAAGAAGTTGGAAATAGAAATTTTTTCTTCAGAACAGATGTTGTTGAATATAAAAGTAAAACCGAAATAATTGGTTATGAGTTAAAATTAAAAGATTTTAAAAAATTAATACAACAAGTTATTTATACTATTTCGGTTTATGATAAATCTTATATGGTAATTCCTATATCAGAGAAAGAAAAATTATTAAATGAAATAAAACTATGTTCTGATAAAAGAATTGAAAAAATAGGAATAATTGCAATGGATAAAAGTAAATATAAAATTATTAAATCCATTAAAGAAAGCACTAGAGATTATAAAGATAAATGGAATACAACATTAATTCCAGATTTGATAATAAGAGGATATCATAAAAATGGCAATAATTGTTGTAAATCATATAAATAAGGTGATTACATGAAATTAAAAATTAAAAGGCAAGGCTCTTTCTTAATTGGAAGATTGAGCCTGTGGGAAAGGATAAAAAGGTGGTTCAGATGACTAAAGAAGAATTTTTAAATCTTGGAATTGGAAAAACTTTTACTGTTGGGAATGTAACATTGATAGTATCAGAGGGTAAAGATTACTGTAGGAAATGTTATTTTGAGGATATAGGCATGGCTTGCGGATATGCACAAAGAAAAGGAATGATGCCCATGTGTGATTTTGATTGCAGAACAGACAGAACAGGAGTTATTTTCAAGGAATTAAAAAAATGAAAACAGAACTAAAAGTAACTGACAGTAAATTAAATATAGAACTAAAGGCTGGAGATAAAATACTTGTTATAGTAAATGGCAAGAAAAAAGGATATATATTTAATGAGTTATCTCCACATAAAGAATACAGGATAATGGAAGCCAAAACAAAAATGAATATTGTTGTAGGTGTGAATTGGTTTATTAATAATGGAAAAAAATCTTACTTATGGGAGGAATAAATGAGTGAAGAATATTTAAAAGAAATTAAAAAAATAATGAAAATATGGAGAAAATCATTCATAAACAATAATTTTGAATTAATTTTAGAAACAAGAAGAAATATTTATATTATCTTAGATATGTACTCAACAGTAAAAGAAATAAAAATGAATATGTTAGCATGGAAAAGCAGACCTTGTATAAAAGGCGATGATGATAAATATTTAGATGATTTTAGAGAAAAATTTAATAAATATTTTGAAAAAAATTGGACAGAAGAACAAATTGGACTAATTTATCAAAGATTTGGAAATGGAGTAAATCCTAAATTATGTGAAAAATTTGTAGATAGTAATTATGATTTTAAATTACTGGAGGTAGAAAATGAGAGAAATTAAATTTAGAGGATATGATTTATATAGCGAATCTTGGGTATATGGAGCATACATTAAACATATTGATTCAACTCCATGTTTATTTCCTAGCAAAGAAGAAGAGGAAAAATGGTATAAAGAGCATACAAAACATCTTATTGCATTTGATGGCTTTTCAGATTGGTGGATGCCAAGAGGAATTGATGTGTGTACTTCCATTGTTCCTGATTCTATCGGACAATCTACAGGATTATTTGATGTAAATAAAAAAGAAATTTTTGAGGGAGATTTTATAAAATTTTCTTCTGAAACAATAGATGATGAATGCTTTAATAACAGAGTTGGAAAGGTTGTTTTTGAAAATTGTGCCTTTTGGTTAAATTTTAGTGATGTATCTCTTCCATTATGGAGTGGCCAAATGGATAAATATGTAGTTGTAGGAAATATTTATGAAAATCCAGAAATAGAGGTGAATTAAATGAGAAATGCAATGACAGAAAATCCTGTTTGTCCTTACTGTGGACATATACATAAAGGACCATTGTTTTTTGACAATAAAAAAATAAAATGTAGTAATTGTGGAAAAATTTATGAATATGATTTTTATATCTTTTATTCAAGCTGGAAAGAGGGTGAAAAATAAATGGTTTTATTAATTTTATGTATTGTGATGGTATTTGCAGTACTTTTGTTACAAGTTCTTATGCTTAATGAAGTTGATTCTGCTAAAGATAGCTTATTCGATGCAATTGTATGTGTTATAAGTATGAATGGATTAATGTATCTTGCAATAAATTACATAATTGAAAAAGCTAGTTCGATAGGTTGGTTATAGAGGTGGTTTAAATGTGGAGATGTAGCGAATGTGGTGGAGAAATTATTGAAAAAGAAATAATTGAATATGCTTTAAGTAAAAGTAAAAGACATAAAAAAATTTATTCAAAAAAGCACTTCTATCAATGTGATGACTGTGATAATCACGGCAATGATTTGGAAGATATAGCAGAGTGGGAGGAAGAATAAAATTTTTACTTGGAGAAAGAATAGGAGATACACATGACATATTACTGCAGAAAATGTGGAAAATTCATTGGAAAGAAAACATCAAAAACAGAAAGATATGTTGGAAAAAACATTGTGAATGACCTTATAAAAAATGAAATTACTATAAGATGTGAATGTGGAACAATAAATATAATTAAAAGAAAATAGAACTAATAAAAAGATATAGTGCATATTTATATTGAAAAATAAGTAAAGTCAAGGTATAATATAATTGACAATTAAATGATTAAAGGACCTAGCAACAGAGGACCTAAATATTCCGTGATGAGCGGTTTATTTTGGTTTCTCTGTTTTTTTTATTTCCTGAAAAAGAGGTGAAAAAATGGAAAAAATAATAGAAGGACTTCAAGGTGGATTTTATATTATAGCTTTTGGCTGCATAATTTTCACAGCATACACTTTATATAACGATCATAAAAAAAATAAAAAATAGGAGAGAAAAATGATTAATTTTTTTAATATATATGGAAATTATGGGCATGGGACTCGTGCTTATGGGATACCTTTATCTTATTACTATAGAACTAAAAAGAGGTAATAAAATGAATTTAAAATTGACTGAAATAGAAACAAATAAAATTATTCCTTATGAAAATAATTCTAAGGAACATCCAGAATGGCAAATATCACAAATAATGAAATCAATAGAAGCTTTTGGGTTTAATGATCCAATAGCTATAAATGAAAATTTTATGATAATAGAGGGACATGGAAGATATTTAGCAGCAAAAGAATTAAATATGGAAAAAATCCCATGTATTATTTTAACGGGAATGTCAGATGAACAAATAAGAGCTTATACAATAGCCCATAATAAGCTGTGTATGAATACTGATTTTGATTTGGAAAAATTAAGATATGAAATGAATGCTTTAACAGTTGAAAATTTTGATATAACTCTTACTGGGTTTTCTCAAATAGAATTAGAGGATATAAATAAAACTTTAGATTGTGGAAAATTAAGATTATCAGAAACTTATGAGGATAAAAATAAAGAGATAGATCTTGAAGATGAAGAATTTAAGGATTTTTCTCATTGCTGTCCTCGGTGTGGATTTGAATTTAATTAGGAGGATAAATGAACAGCTATATTTGGAGATTAGAAGACTTAAAAAATATTGAAAAGAATGGCCTGAAAGTTTTTAGCTGTTTCAGTTGTGGTGGTGGCTCAACAATGGGATATAAACTGGCAGGCTGTGAAGTAATAGGAAATGTGGAAATAGATCCTAAAATTATTAAAATTTATAAACTAAATCACAATCCAAAATATCCTTTTTTGATGGGAGTACAAGAGTTCAAAAATATTCCAAATGAGGAATTGCCTAAAGAATTATTTAACTTAGATATATTAGATGGTAGTCCTCCATGTAGTACTTTTTCTATTGCAGGTAGCAGAGAAAAAGCATGGGGAAAAAAGAAGAAATTCAGAGAAGGACAGACAGAACAGGTACTATCAGACCTATTCTTTGATTTCTTAGATGTAGTTGAAAAATTAAATCCTAAGGTAGTAATAGCTGAAAATGTAAAAGGCATGATAATGGGAAATGCTAAAGGCTATGTAAAAGCTATTGCTAAAAGATTCAATGAACTTGGATATGATGTACAGCTATTTTTATTTAATGCTGCCAGTATGGGAGTTCCTCAAGCAAGAGAAAGAACATTTTTTATTGCAAGGAATAGAAAATACAATTTCCCAAAATTAAATATATCTTTTAATGAAAAACCTATTTCTTATGGAGAAGTTGAAGAAACATTAAGTGAGAAATATGGAGATAGAATTTCTGAGAGAGTATTTGATATTTGGAAAAAAACATATCCAGGTCATAGTTTATCAGGTGCTCATCCACGAGGAAGCTATTTTAATTATTATAGAATTTCAAAAGATAAACCTGTTAATACAATTACAGCAGCAGAGGGAGGATCTCTTATTCATTATGAACAACCTTGTAAATTATCAGGAGAGGCTCTTATAAAATGTAGTTCTTTTCCAATAGACTATAATTTTGCTGATGAATCAATAAAATATATTGTCGGAATGTCTGTTCCGCCTTTAATGATGAAAAGGGTGGCACAAGAAGTAATAAGACAATGTTTTAATAAGTAGGTGCATTACATATGAGTAACAATACAAGAGCTCCTACAAAAGATGAAGTTAGAGCATACTATGAAACACATAACATATCTTTAAAAAAACTAGCTGAATATTTTAGTATTTCTGAAAATACTGTTAAAAGTTGGAAATCAAGAGATAAAAAAAATGGTTATGACTGGGTGCAACCTGAAAGTAAAAAAGTTGCAACTATGGGTGCAGTTGCAGATGATAGAAAAAAAGCCATTAATGAAGCTAGAATAAAAGTTATTAGTGGCTCAACTATAAAAGCTGCAGCAGAGGAAACCGGAGTAAAAGAAAGTACTCTTCAAAACTATTCAGTGAAAGAAAAGTGGATTGAGAAACAAAAAGCATTTAATCAATATCTTTTCAATAAACTCATTGAAGAAAAGGGAGAGCAGCATATTGAAAGAAGAGCGGAAGCTATTGAATTTCTTAACTACATTCAGAGAAAAACAATGAAAAAATTGGGAGAAGATGAGCTACTAAAAGATGATGCAATAGTTTTAGAGAGAGCAACAAATATTGTTCTTAAGACTATGAAGGGACAAGCAGAATTGTTAGGAATGTTAGATATTAAATTATCTGAAAAACTTGAAAATAAAACAGAAGAAGAAAAAATACAGAGTTCAGATAGAGCAATAATTGTAAAGGTGGTTGATTAATTTGCAAGAGATAGAACTTACAATGAAAAGACATTTTTATAATATTTTTTTAGATAATGATTTTGATATTCTTCTTATGATTGGTGGATATTCTTCCGGAAAAAGTTTTACAGGATTTTTAAAGACAGCATTACTTGCAACCCAAGAGAAAAGAAAGGTGCTTGTTGTCAGAAAAGTATATGCAACTTTAAAAGATAGTTGCTTTGAAGATTTAAAAGACGCTTTTTCTCTGCTTGGAGTATCTGATGAATGGAAAATAATAAAATCTCCTTATGAGGCTGAAAATAAAATTAATGGCTCAAAAATAATTTTTAAAGGTATGGATGACTGGAGAAAATTAAAATCTATTAAAAATATTGATTATATTCTAATAGAAGAAGCTGATGAGCTGAGTATGGAAGATATAAAAGAGTTAAGAAAAAGATTGAGAGTCTTGAATATAAAAAAGCATTTAGTTCTTATGTGTAATCCTGTATCCCGTCTTTCTTCTGTATATAGAATGTTCTTTACAGAGGAGGGATTTAACTTTGATGAGGAGGAACTTTATAAAAAAAGATTTCTTAAGAAAACAGAAACAATAATTCTTGATAACGGAACAAAGGAAAATTTCATTATAAAAGTTCATCATTCGACTTATAGGGACAATCCATTTCTTCCTGCAAGTTTTATATACGAACTTGAAAGTGAAAAAGACCCTCGTATTAAAAGAATTGCTAGAGATGGAAAGTTTGGAGCTGACGGAGATTTAGTTTTATACAATGCAGTCTTTGAAGAAAATGTGTATGAAAGATATGTTCAGGGAAAACTTACTAAAAGAGATGAATACAGAGGTATTGACTGGGGATTTTCTGTTTCATATACCTGTGGTTTGAAAATGGCAGTTAATAAAGTTCTAAATGAACTGTATGTATATTGGGAATATTATGATAAAGGTAAAACTACACAGGAATTAATGCAAGGGTTACAGCCTATGAAAGATAATAATATTCCAATTTATGCAGATAGTGCTTCATCTCAGACGATAGCAGATTTTTATGATGAGGGATTTAACATTGATGGAGCAACAAAAGGAAAAGGCTCTGTTGAATACCACGAACAGCTGTTAAGAAGTTTTTCAAGAATTGTAATTGATATAAATAGATGTCCGAATACTAAAAAAGAGGCTGAGGAATGTGTGTATAAGAAAGATAAAAACGGAGAAATTCAAGCAGGAAAATATAATCTTGACCCACATAGTTTTGACTCTATGAGTTATGGTTTAGAGGAATATGATTTTATTCCATTAAAAGAAAGAGTTAAAAAGAAAAAATATATCGGTATTTAGGAGGTGAGAAATGGCAAAAGAGAATAAAGAAAAAAAAGAAATTATTACATCAGCAGTTGTTAAATTATTTAGTGAGAGTTCTCCTGAAACTAATAAGATAACAGATGAAACAATAGATAGATTACTTTTAGATATTGATATTAGTTCAGCACTCAATAAGATTGAGAGAGAAACAGCGGGAAGAATTTTAAAAGTTATTGCTGAAAATCCTGAAAATGATGAACAAGCAAAGGAAATCAATCAAAGATTTTCAAATATAAAATTTAATAGAATTATAAATCATTTAATAACAGCAAGATATTATGGATATAGTTGTTTTGAGATAGTCTATAATGAAGATTTTACAATTAATTCATTAGTACCTATTCCATATAAGTATATTACATATAAAACATCTGATAAAAAGTGGGTATTAAGAATAGGAACAAATGAAACTGATTTAAACAGAGATAAGTTCTTATTATGTATTCATAAATGGAATCCTGCACAACCAACAGGAAAAACAATATTTGAAAGTTGTCAACAAGCATTTTTAGATAAAGAAATGTTCTCAAGACAATTAAGAGGACTAGCAGAAAAATATGGAGATACCATTATAGTATTCCCATACAATGAAAATTTAAGTGATGAAGAAGCTGCAGAAATTGGTAAAACAGTTTTAAATGCTAAAGGTAAAAATGCAATAGGTGTTCCAGTTAGTAGAAATCATTCTCTTAAAGAAAGTTTTGAATTTATAAGATTATCAGATTTAGATCCTGAAATATATACAAAATTATATGCAGCAGAGAAAGAAAAACTTATTCAAAATCTTTTAGGCTCTACATTAACACTTGAATCAAGTAGTAAAAATGGAAAGGGTACTCAAGCCCTAGGAGAGATACATAAAGAGGGATTTGAACAAGTAGTACAAGAAGTATGTAATTTTTGTTCAGATAGCTTATATCAATTAATACAGCTTGACAGTGAATATTTTGGATATAATCCTGGTTTATTTACATGGAAACTTGAAAAAGTAGTCACAGAAGAAGAACAGGTTGAAATTGATAAAAAACAGCAAGAGTTTATTGGAATAAAATTAGATAATATCAATAAACTCTCAACAGCAGGTTATGAATTAGAAAATGAATATCTTGGAGAATACTTAGGTATAGATTATACAAAGATATTAAAAAAAACTAATTCAGTAATAAATATAAAAGAATTTGCTGAAGAAGAAGATAAGAAATTATTTAATACTATTGAGGGAGCAAATACATTTAATGCTTATGTTCTTTCAAAATTAAATAAATTTACTGAAAATATCTCACAACAAATTATTGAACAAGTAATGAATATAAAAGAAGGAGATGATTTCGTGCTCAACTTAGATTATTCAATGCTTGAAGATGATTTAATAATTTCAAGAATAAAAGGTTTCAGCAATTCAAGATATACAACTTTTAATGAAGTTATAGAAGAATTTGACCCATTCAAAATGAAGTTTGAAGAAGCCATAAAATCATTCTTAGATAAAATGCCTGTATTGTATGACACGATAGAGGAAGTAACAGAAGATGTGAGAGCAAACTTTGTATGGCTTAAAAAATCAAATGATTTAGAAATTACTACAAGATTATTTGATAGCATGAAGAAATCTCTTGAAAATGGAACTACATTTAAACAATGGATAAAAGATTGTGAAGAAGCTATTAATAAAGCAGGACTAGGGAAACAAGGTTATTACCTAGAGAATGTTTATAGAACTAATATGATGACACAATACAGCATTGGAAACTTTAAGCAGCAAATGGAAGTTGTAGAAGAGTATCCATATTGGGAATATTCAGCAATAGAAGACAATAGAACTTCTAATATATGCAGACAGCTTGACGGAGTTGTAAAAAGATATGATGATTCGTTTTGGAGTGCATACTATCCACCTAATCATTTTCATTGTCGTTCAACTGTAATTTCTCGTAATAAAGAGGAACTTAAGAAATACAATCTTAAAATCTCTAAAGATGTTTTTGAAGTAGATATAAAAGGATTTAAAGGTAATCCTGCTGAAAGCTACTGGAATAATATAAAAATGACGGCAGGAGAAAAAGGCAGACAAGGAACTTTTAAATGGGAATAAAAGTATCAGGAACAGCTTCAAAAAAATTAAAAGAGATTTTAAAAAGATGTAGGAATCTTAAAGAGCCTATGACGAGAATATCTGTTGACATGAAAAATGAGATTCGTGGAAATATAGATAATCAATATAGTTTTGATGGAACTAAGTGGGAACAATCTAAAAGAGCGAGTAAAGAAGGTGGTAAGACTTTAAAAGATACTGGCAGACTTTATAACTCTTTTAGAAATACAGCAGGTAGAAATTATGCAAGAGTTGGAACTAATGTTATATATGCTAGAACATTAAATCAGGGAGCAGATAAAGGAGAGTTTGGAAAAGTATATTTTACTGTTCCGCAGCATACAAGGCGAATAAAAAAATATAAAAAAAATGGAGAGCTTTCCAAGTATAAAAGAAAAATTACAGTTCATGCTCATTTAAGAAGAGCAAAAGTTCCTTGGGGAGATATACAAGCATATAGATACATGGGTATTAACGAAGAAATGAAAAGAAAATATATAGCAATTTTAAAAAAATATATTATTAAAGGACGGTAAAAGAAATGAAAATTACAGCTATTACATTAAGACAACCAAAAGAAAACAAAGGAAATTTAAAAGCTTATGCAGATGTAGTTATTGAAAATTGTTTAGTTATAAGAAATTTAAAACTAATTCAAACAAAAGAAAAAATAATTTTATGCTTTCCAGCAAGAAAAGTAAAGGAAAGTTTCAAAGATATAGTACATCCAATTACAACTGATTTTAGAGAACAAATTACAAATGAAGTTGTAGCAAAATATAAAGAATTAAATAACTAAAGAAAGGAGGGGTAATATGCCTAAAATATTTAAAGCAGGAAATTATGGTAAAAAAGGAAATTATTCTACTGATACTTTAAAATCTTGGATAGGGAAAGAGTTTAACATTACAGCAGGACATATTGGAGATTGGGTAAATAATGGTTATCCAGTAACAGCTATTCCTATTGCAGGAAGTTGTAAAGTTACTGATGTAGATAATGATGGTTTTCTTATAGGGGAATTTTCTTATAATTCTTTTGGTGAAAGCATTAAAGAACAATATCCTAATCTATCAATAGGAATAGGAGAAAATGGAGAGCCTAATCATTTGGCAATGCTTGGATATGCTCCACCACACATTAAGGACCTAGATAAATCATTTAGTGAATTTTCTCAAGATTTAACAGCTTTAGAAAAAACAGAAACAATAGAATTTTCTGAAGAAGATGAGCAGAACAAAATTGATGAATTTGTGGAGTATTTAAAAGGTATTGATCCTACAAAAGTAAAATTGCAAAATCTATTTGATGTAATGTGGGGAAAAGATAACGAGAAATATTATGCTGAAAAATTAAAAGAAGCAGGATATACAGTTGAAAAAACAGCAGAATTTTCAGCAGATACTTTAAAAACTATTGCAGATACTCTAGGAATGATAGTTACTAATAAACCTGTAAATAACTTAACACCTGAAGAAATTTATTCAAGAGCAAAAGCAGAGTTCTCAAGAGAAGCAGAGAGGGAAGAAACTAAGAAAAAAATAGTTTCTATGTTCCCGCCAGTAATGAAACCTTTAATGGAATTTGCTATTGATAAAGCATTTGAGGAAGCAGAATATTCTAAAATTATTGAATTTTCTGAAACTGAAAAATCTACAATGGCAGAAAAATTAAAAGAATTTGCAGAAGGCGATAGTCCATTCAAACATCTATTTAAAAACATTACTAAGACAGCAGAGTTTACAGAAGAAAATGAAGAAAAAAATACAAAGACAAGAATAGGAGGATATTATGAGTAATTTAGTTAAAAATGTTGCTGAATTTGATACAAAAGTTTATAAAATTTCAGGACCTTTAGGAAAAAACATGGTACTTGCACAAGGAGAAAATAAAATCGAGATAGGGCAATTATTAGCTTACGATAAAGATACAGGAAAAGTTGTTAAATATGTTAAGGACACAAAACCTGCATTCACAATAGCATTATCTGAAGCTGATAGTACTTCAGGAGATGTTCCTGTATTAGTAGCGGTACCAGGAACAGTATTTAATACAACAGAAGTTAAAGGGGCTACATTAACAGAAGATTTTAATGTTGTTGGTGAACTATGGGGAAATGGAATAACTTTAGAGGAGGTAAAATAATATGGCATTAACAAGAGAACAAGAAGCATGGGTTGGAGTATACGGAGAAATCCCTCATGTAGTAAACAGATTTTTTACAAGAAGAATTAAAAGAGGAAAAATTCCTTATGTAACAAATATGACTACAATTAACTTTGAAGTTGTAAAAGAGTTTGCAAGAAAAGCTAAGATTTTACAAAGAGGAGCAGAGTTTCCTACTGCAAAATTAAATGGAAGTGTAATTCAATCAGTTACACCTGAAATTATAAAAGATAGTTTCCCATTCTTTGCAGAAGACCAATTAAATAGACCAGTAGGTGTTCCTATCTATGTAAATGGTAAAAAAGTAGACAACAGAACTTATGAAAGAGATAGAAGAATTGCAGGATTAAAACAATCTATTGAAACAGTTCAAGAAGAAATTTCAGCAGGTGTTTTCTTAAAAGGAACTTATAAATCTCCTGATACAAAAAATGAAGTTAAATATACTTTTGGAAAAGAAACACAAGTTAAAAAAGCTGATATAAAAGAATGGGCTATTTGGTTAACACAGCAATTAAATGAATTTTCAAAAAACAGAAAAGTTTCTGCTTCTGAAATCTTAGTAGGAGAAAAAGTATTTTATGAAGTTCAAAAAGCATATAATACATCTTCAAATAATGTAATTCCTGCACAAGTAACAAGAGTTCAAACAGAAGACAAAGATTTTGAATTACATTTAAATGTATTTGGATTTGACTTAGTAATGATACCACAAGTTACAGGAACAGATGGTGCTTTAATAGATTGCTCTAAAAAAATTGTTATATACAATGATTTAGCTTTCTTACCTGCTTATGCTGGACTTGTAAATGTTAATAATGGCGTATCAACTATGGAAGCAATAGATGTATTAATCAGAGAAACATCAGCAAGTGAAAAAACAGGAGAAGCAGAAACTCTTGGAGAATCAGGATACTGTCCTATCGTTGTAAATCCTTCTCTAATTAAAATAATTGAAGTCCAAGATTTAACATAAAAAATTAGAGGGGATTTATTCCCCTCTCTCTTATAAGGAGAAATTATGAATAATGTTAATATTCCTAAAATAAAGATTGAACATTTTGAAGAAGTCTATATTGAACATGTTTCTGATGTTTTAAGAATAACAAAAGATGAATTTAAGAAAAAATTAGAAGATGACAGTATAACATCTTTAAATAAGAAAGCTGAAAGATTTATTACTACATATCTTAAAAATAGAATTGAAAGTCTTACAGAAGATAACTGGTATGCTGCTAAAGAACTGTATATTCAATGGAAATTATTTGAAGGTATAGAGCTAGAGAAAGAAAGTTTGGATAAAAAAGAAAGCCTTTTGGAGCTTCTTGAACTATTTAGGCAGGAAGTTATGGAGCTTGAAGAAGATAGTACAGACAAGAAGAAAAAAATAGCAAAAATCATTGTGGTTGGGTGATTACATGATTAATAAAAGACTTGAATATTTTAAAAGATATTTTGAAGAAAAAAACAATAAATGGAGAGTTTTTTATAAAGAAGAACTTCCTGAAAATATTTCTCCAAAAACAATTTATTTTGTTATTACAGGCGAAGAAATAGTAAAAAAACAAAAAACAATAGATTTTTCAATTTTTTATATTATATCTAGGGAAAAAGATGGACTTCTTAATTTTAGAGATGAAATAAAAAACTTTATAAAAAATGATTTATCTAAAGAATTTGAAACATCTAATTTCTTTTGTAATAGTGGGTATAGAATATCATATTCCATAGATGAGGAAAGAGATACTTTGAGAATTGCTGAAATTCAATGTACTTATGACAATACAAAAGGAATTTTAGATGATGAAAAGTTCATGGATATAGAAATATTAAATGACAGATACATTTTAAATGAAAAATAGGAGGTAGAAATGGCAGGATTAAACGGAAAATGTAAATTTCAGTTGGAATTTATAGAAAGAGCCGCCGTTGGAGTTTCTAAGAGTGTGAGAGGTGTTCTTGGTGTTATTTTGTTTGATACTACTAAGGAAAATTTCACTAAAAAAGAATACTATTCGGCAGTTGATATAGACGAAAAAGATTGGACAAAAGATAATTATACAGCTTTAAAAGCAATGGCATTTAGAGGAAATCCTTTTAAAGTTGTAGTATATAAGGCTACAAAAGAAAACTTCAAAGATGTTTTAAAGCAAATTGCTTTAGAAGAACCTAATTATCTTGTATGTCCATTTACGACAGGAGAAGATAAGCCTGAAACAGTAGTTTCTGACCTAGAAACATGGATAAACTCTATAAGAAATATAGAAACAGTAAAACTTGGTAATAATACTTCTACAATAAAATTAATCGTAGCTTCATCAGCAAAACCTGATAAGCCTTGGATAATTGACTATGATGTAAGACAAACAGCTCATACAATAGTAGATTTTGAAGAAAAAGCATATACAGCTCAAGAGTATACTTTATGTATTGGTTCTTTATGTGCAGGAGCTCCTTTAAATAGTTCTATAACTAATATGGAGCAATCTTGGTTAAAAGCATTCACTACAACAGTAGATGATGAGAATACAGCTATTGGGGAAGGAAAGTTACTTACTTCTTATGACGGAAGTAAATATATAATTCTTAGAGGGGTAACATCTTTTACTACACCAAATGATACAAAAAATAGAAGTTTTTCAAAAATTAGAAAAATGGAGATAATGGATCTACATCAAAAAGATATTAGAAACACATTCATAAACTCTTATAGAGGAAAATATCAAAACATCTATTCAAATAAATTGTTATTCCTTGGAGCAGTTAATGCTTATCTTGCAACATTCCAAAAATCAGGACAGTTAGACCCTGCAAATGAAAATAGAATGAAAATAGATATTGAAGCTGTAAGAAGTTGGATTATAGAAAAAGGAACATATAAAGGAAAGCCTATTACAGAAGAAGAAGCTAAAAAATTAACTGAGTATGAACTATGTAGAGCTAATACAGATGATATTGTGTTTGCATATATCCCAGACTATAAGCCAACAGATGTAATGGAAGATTTCCAAGGAGAAGCATATCTATAAAAGGAGGAGTAAAAAATGGCAGATTTTGTTTTTAAAGAAACTGATGTCGTTTCAGGAAGTTTTGGTAAATGCTATATAAATGGTAGACACTGGGCTGAAATATCAGAATTTGAAGCTAAATTAAAGCTAGACAGTAAAGATGTTCTTTTAGCAGGGGGACAAAAAGGTAAAAAAAATACATCTTCATCAATAGAAATTAAAATTAAACTTCAAAAAGTATTTTCTACTGAAATTGAACTTCTTAAATCAGTTGTTTCAGGAATGTTAAACCCTATGACAACTATAAACATACAGCTTGATGATCCTGAAGCAAGAGGAGCAGAAGCACTAGCTTTTAATTATTGTATATTTACAGGAGATATTGATTTAGGCTCATTTAAGAATGGAGAACTTACAGAAAGAGAATTTACTCTATCATGTGTACCTGACAGAATTGAAGTTCTTGAAAGTATAGCAGATGTATAAGATTTTAAGATATTGATAATTAAACAGGTATGATTATTAACAACTTAATCATACCTATTTAATAAATTTTATTAAACAAGGAGATTAGTTATGAAAATAGAAGCTTTAATGCACAATGCAGAAAAAATAAAAAACAGAGATAATATAAAAAGAACTCAAAAAAAGGTCTTAATTAAAAGATTTTTAGAATTTGGAATTGAAGAGCCTTATGTAATTTTTGAAAAACCTACAACAGCACAAGTACTTGCTATACAAGAACATAAGAAAGATGTTTATGCAATATCTCAATGTATGATAATGCCTGACATCAATAATGTAGAACTTCAAAAAACTTTTGGAGTAAATAATGCAGAAGCACTTGTAAAAAAATTATTTACAGAAGAAGAAATACAAGATATGTCATCTATTCTAGGAGAAATGATGATCTCAAGAAACAAAGCACAAGTTATAGATGATATAAAAAACTAATAAAAACAGATTCTGATTTATTCAGAATTTGTTACTGGGCTTTAAAAGGTCATAATATCTTTGGAAAACCTTTAGTAAGATTAAGGCCTATCGAAAAATTATTTCTTGACGCATGTTTTAAATTAGAATGTGAAATAAAAGGAGGTAAAAAATAATGGCTGAAAGAGAGTACATTGAGATTCTTACCTCTGTAAATGGAGAAGAACAAGTTGAGAATTTAGGAAATAAAATAGACACTCTAGGTGATAAAGCTAAAAATGCAGGAAAAGACCTTGATAATCTTAAAAATATAGCGACTAAATATCTTAGTATAGCGGCAATAGGAATTGGAGTTAAAAAAGCTACTGATATATTTGTTGCTTTTGATGATGAGATAAGAAAAGTTCAAGCTACATCAGGAGCTACTGCTGAACAAATGAATAATTTAAGAGATCAAGCAAAAGAATTAGGTAGAACTACTAGGTGGAGTGCTAGTGAAGCTGCAGAAGCTCAATTTGAATTTGCTAAAGCAGGTTTCCAAGCTAATGAAATTTATAATGCTACTCCTGGAATATTAAACACAGCCACAGCAGGTCAATTATCTCTAGCAGAAGCAACTGAAATCACAGCAGGGACATTAAGAATGTTTAATTTAAATGCTAGTGAGAGCCAAAGAGTAGGAGATGTTTTAGCACAAACTGCTAATGCTTCTACAACTGATATTAGAGGACTAGGAGAATCATTAAAATATGCAGGGCTTGGAGCACATGGGTTTAAGATGTCTTTAGAAGAAACAGCAGCTGTACTTGGAGTTTTAGGTAATAGAAAAATAGATAGTTCTATGGCAGGTACAGGATTAAGAGCTGTATTTTCAACTTTAAAAGATAAAAACAAAGCCAAAATATTAATTGAAGCAGGTGTTCAACTTACAGAAAATGGAGAATACAGAAATTTCTTAAAAATATTTGATGATATTAAAAAGAAAACAGCTGAAATGGCTCCTGCACAAAGAGAAAGTTTCCTTGACCAAGTATTTGGAAGAGAAGGAGGACTTGTTGTTTCAGGCTTAATGGCAACACCTCAAGCTGAATTAGATGAACTCTTGAATAAATTAAATGAATCAAAAGGATATTCACAACAAGTTGCAGAAGTTTTTGACAGTGGACTTGGTGGAAGTTTTAAAAATCTTCAATCAGCAATAGAAGGTGTTTCAATTTCATTTATAGAAGTTTTAGCACCTACTTTTATTACTGTAACAAACATAACAACATCTACTATTAATACATTTACTACATTTTTAGATTGGTTAAACTCAGGTAGTACAGTTGCAAATATTTTTATGTTCACTATTACTGGGGTTACAACAGCTCTTATAGCATATAAAGCAACTACAACAGGTGTATATGTCGCTACTTTATTATTAAGTAAATCATCTTTATTACTAGCCGGAGCAAAAGGAACTTTAGCTGCAGCTTATGGAATAGTTCAATTAGCTGGTGGAGGTTTTGCTGGTGTTTTAGGTTTAATTAATGTCTTAATGCTACCAACAGCAGGAATTATAGGAATAGTTGTTGGAGCAGTAGCAGGTTTAGGAGCAGGATTTTATTTCTTATATAAAAGATCTGAAACTTTTAGAAAAGGTGTTCAGTGGCTTATTAGTGAATTAAAAACTTTATGGGGATATATTAAGAAGTTTACAGGATTAGGAATTGTTATAGATGTTGGTAAATCTGCTGTAAATGGTATAAAAAATTTATTTGGATTTGGTAAAAAGAAAAATCAAACTCTTCAAGATACAGCACAAGATGAAGTTAAAAAAACAAATGCTGTTATTGGAGATATGCCACAAACTGCAGGAGAAAATACAGATTATTTATTACTTAGTGGTGGAGCTACTAAGAGCACTGATAACTATAAACATAATGGATATTACTTAAAAGGCACTAAAAATTTAACAAATACATCTTATTCAAAAAATAATATTTCAAACAATTATAAAAATACCATTTCTACAAATGAAATTGTAAATAATAAAAATTTATCAGTTAATGAAGCTATTAATAATTATAAAAATCTTGAAGAAATTATAAATACTGAAAATTATACAAAATTAACGAATACTAAATCTTTTTCAGAAACTTACAGTATTTTTAACGAGAATAATGATAATAAAAATTATTCAAGCAATAATATTTATTCTGAAAATATTTCATCTGAAAATAAAGTTCCTGAAAAAACAATGGAAGAAAAAATTCTTGATACTCTTTTATCTATAAAAGATTTATTAAGTTCTAAAAATTCAGATAATTCAAGAGTTCAGATTAATGTTTCTAAGAACGATAAAGAAGAAATTATTTCTCAAGTTGTAGAAGATTTAACAATAGCATTAGGTAATATGTAGGAGGTGAGAATAATAGTAAATGAAGCACTAGAAAGATTAAAAAAGACAAGTATTCTAGCAAATGTAGACCCTAAAACACAATTATCAGAATGGGCAACACAAAAAATAACAGGTGGAGTTGCAAGTAATGTAAATTCACTTTTAGGTAAAACAGGACTTTTAAATAAAGTATATGCTTTTTCTAAGATAATGAAGAATATACAAATATCAGTTGCAGAGGAAAGAAATGGTGTTGAGTTATCTATATTCAAATTTCCTATTGTTCCTGCAAAAATAAATTTCTCTGCAAATAATATAGAACAATCAGTTGACACAATAGCAGGTAAAATAAATTATATTAAAGATACAGATTTTCATACAATTTCATTTTCTTCTTTTTTCCCGTCTGTATACTATCCTTTTTCATCAAACTATGAATTATTTGGCATAGATTGTGCAAATACATTGGAGGAACTAAAAATAAAAAAATCTCCACTTAAATTAGTTATCACAGGTATTGGTATTGTTCAAAAGGTATATATTACTAAATTTGAATACAATACAACATCTGAAGGAGATATAGAATTTACTATTGAGTTTAAAGAAGCAAAAGATCCAAGTATTTATGAGAACGAGTCAAAATTCTATTCATTTAAGCCGTCTGCATTTAACTTGAGTAAGTAGGTGGTAGATATGAAAAGAGTTTATTGTATAAAGAATACTACAAGTCAAACAGTAGATATAACTAATATTGTAAAAGATGGTATGAAATTAAAGAAATCTATAAATGAATTTGCATGGATTTTAGATTTACAGATAACAAGAAACAATATTTTTAATGATATAGAAATTGGAGATATTATTGTTATTAAACTAGATAATAAAGAAATATTTTCAGGAATTATAATTTCTGGAGATATTACAAACTTAACATTCAAGGCAGTAGATTATGCTTGGTACTTTAATAAAAATGAAGAAATATATCAATTTGAAGATGTTGAAAGTTCTTTAATTGTCAGAAAATTAATTGAAACTTTTGGAGGAAAAACAGGAAATATTGAAGCTACAAATACAATGGTGGATAAATTTTATTTTGGCAAAACTCTAGGAGCAATCATCAAGGAGATTATAAAAAATATAAAGGACTTAGAAAATCAAGATTTTAGATTTTTTTATAAAGATACAAAGTTCCACTTTGAAAGAAGTAAAAAAAATAAATTTCTAAGAAATGAGTACACGCCTTTAGAAAGCCTGAGAGCCGTTTTAAACGATTATTCATTTAATGCTTTAAATTATATCAAAGAGCCTAAGAGAACACATTCTATTGAGGAAATGCACAACTCTATCAAGGTGTATAAGACATCAGGAAAAGAATATATACAAATAAGCGGAGCTAAAGATAAAGGCAATATTGATAAATATGGATTAATGCAGAAACTTGTATCGTATAAAGATAATGACCTTAATGGCGGAAATATTACAGCAGATAGTATTTTATCACAGGAAAATAAGGTTAAAGAAACAATATCTCTTGAAATTCCTACTTTAAGTGAATTTGTTTTTGATGGAGAACTACTAAAAATAAATTATCAAGATTATGGAATAAATGGAGTATATGAAATTATAAGTATTACATATACTTTCAGCAATCATGAAACTATGTTTAATTGTGCAATGCAGTTAGAGAGGGTGAGTTAAATGGATAAAACAGAAAAATATCATAAAAGCATTGCAAAATTGGCAGAAATCATAAAGAAGAGGGACAATCCTCTGTGGATTGGAGCTGTTACAGGAGAAGTTATAAAAGCTCCTCCTGAATTAGAAGTTAAACTTGAAAATGGAATTATTATAAAAAATCATAAAATTATGATTAGTATAGAAAAAATTGTAGGTTATAAAAGAGAATTTTCACTTGAGGGAACTATAAATGATATTACTATTAATGCTACCACATCAAACAAGCCTTGTGGATTAGGAGCAACAAATCCTCATGGAACTATACAAGGGGCAGGAAATTATAAAACAGTTGGAAGTATTACATGGACAGATACATTAAAAGTAGGAGATAAAGTTCTTATGTTGCCTACGAATAAAGAAGAATATTTTTATTTAATAGATAGGGTGGTGAGATTATGACATTGCCTATAAGCTATTTAAAAATTAATGATAATATAGCTGAAATTGAAGCAGAAAAAGAAATTCAAGCAGAAGAAACTATAAAAGAAAAAGATGTTATCTTTGATTTTGATAAAGGAGAATTTGTATATAATGGGCTAGAGCCTAGCAGAACATATGACAAAATTGAAATTATAAAGCAATGGATAAAAAAGCTGTTCTACACTGAGAGAGATAGATGGAACTGTTATATAAAAGATGTAGGATACCCTTTTGGTATAAATCTTTATAAATATAGAGGACAACAACTATATCCTGATATGGACTTAATAGAACTTATAAAAGATGATATTTACAACTCTTTATTAAATCATAAAGATATAAAAGAAGTTCATTATCTGCAGCTTATACAGATAGATGACAAAATGTATTGTGGATTTATTATTGAACTTGAAGATACAGCCTTTGAGGTAGAGGAGGTGCTTAAAAATTAATGGCAGAATTAGAAAGAATAAATAAAAAAGTTGAAGATATGGCAGAGATGATTTCTTATAATACCTCAAAAGGAAGTTTTGCAAGAGATATAATAACATCTTGTGCGATTGAAATGGTAAAAGAAGAAGATGATTATTCCGAGCAACTAGATAAAAGACTTATTGACACAGCTACTGGAACAGATTTAGATGTTTCTTGTGCTGATAAGGCTATTACAAGAAAAGAAGCTGTAAAATCTACTGGAAAAGTTAAAATTACAGGAGTAAATGGAAGTATCATAAAAAAAGGATATATCGTTATTAATTCATCTACTGCAACAGAATATGAAGTTCTTGAAGAAAAAACAATAGAAAATATCTCTACAATAGTAAATATTCAATGTACAAAAGCAGGAGTAATAGGAAATTGTGAAGTAGGACAGATAAATAAATTTGGGCAAGAATACACTGGACTATCTCGTGTAGAAAACTTAGAGAACATCATAAATGGTAAAGATATAGAAACAGATGATGAACTAAGAACAAGAGCTTTGGAATATATAAGAAAACCTCGTATTTCATGGAATCAATATGTATTTGAAGATAAGGCAAAAGAAGTAGAAAAGGTAGAACATACTCATTGTATTCCTCGGTTTAATGGGGCAGGAAGTGTAAAACTTGTTATTACAGAAAAAGATACAGAAACAGTTTCTGAAGAATTAAAAAAGAAAGTAAAAGATTATATTGATTTAGAAATAATCTCTGATATTGATATCACAGTTGAGGGGGTTGAAATTAATAAAGTTGATATAGTTGTAAAAGGCTCTATCAGTTCAGATTTTAATGATGAAGCTGCAAAAACAAAATTGACAGAAGTTTTAAATAATTTCTTCTTTGAAAATCTTTTCAAAGAGAAAATTTATTACTTTGATATTGTAGAAATAATTCAACATGCAGGTTGTATAACAAAAATTGGAGATGTTACAGTTGCAGGAACTAGAAACGATATAGTTTTAAATGAAAATAAATTATGTAAAGTAAAATCAATTACTTTGCAGAAATTATAGGAGGATAAAATGGCAGGACTTACACATAAAGGAGAAAATCTCATAATAAATGAGTTTTTCAGAAAGAAAAATTTTTATATTGGACTTCTGAAAGCTGACCCAACAGATAATGCTGATGTACAAGAAATTCAAGGCACATCATATAAAAGACAGCAGATAACTTTTGAAACTCCTCAAAATGGAGAAACATATAACAGTAACGATATAAATTTCCCTGTTGCAACTGAAAATTGGGGTTGGATAACTCATGTTGGATTATTTGATAGTGCAACAGATGGGCAACTTGTAGCTTACTCTGCTTTAGATTATAAAAAAGAAATAAGAGCGGCAGATATTTATAAAATACCACAGGCATTTTTTATTTTTAAAGTAGACTAAGGTGATTTTTATGTCAAAAGTTGCTTTAAAAAAATATGTAGAAGAACAATTGCAATTCAATTTGGAAAGTTATCTTGACGATATAATACATGATTTTGCTTTCAATACTCAAGATAAAAATATCTTTAACTCTAAAGTAACAGCAAAGCAGTTTTTAACAATAAAAAAAGATTTATTTGAACTAAAAGCAAAAACTATTATTACAGTTCTTGGAGTTGCTACATCAAAAGATTTCGTTAAAAGAATTTTAAATAATCTTCCAAGTTATGAAAGAAAAGATTCTTTAATTGTAGAACTTGCAAAAGCAATTTCTAGAGAACTTCAAAAAATAGAACTTTTGAAAAGTGAATATATTTCAAGTTTGTCAATCACAACTGCAACAGCTGTTTCTTTAAAAAGACTTGAAAAAATATATAATGTCAATACAAATTATGAGCTAGGGGTAAAAATACGACAAAATATATTAATTGCAAGAGAAATAACAAAATACAGCATTTTTAATTTTGCTTATATCTTAAAAATGTGTGAACTTTTTATTATAGGTAATGTTATAGATATTGAAAATGACAAGAAAAACAAGACAATATCTATAATTCTTGAAGATAATATAAATAGTATTACCAGCCTTAATGAATTTAAAGAACATATAAATGAATTTTCTCCTGCTTTTTATGAAATAATTATAAAAAATAATGTATAAGGAGGTAATTTTAAATGAGTAAAATAATTACAGATGAAAATCAATTAAATACAGAAGTTGATGATTTAATAACTGAAGATTATGCACTTGAAGTTTTAGGTTTAAAAAATCCTGCTGATTTTAGAAAGTTCTCAAGGTCATTTATGAAATTAGCTAAAATAATAAAAGGTATAGATGAAAACAATAACAATAAGTTAGATAAAGGCGGATATAACGGAACTGCTAAAAATCTTAATGATGAACTTTCTAAAAAAGCAACAAAAACACAGCTTGGAAGAATAATTGTAGGAGATAATCTTACTGTTGACAATACCGGAAAATTAAATGCAAATCCTCCTGTGGATATTACAGGAAAATTAGATAAAGGCTCTGTCCCTGAAAAATATAATACTGCTGAGAAAATAGGTGTTGAACTAGATAAGAAAGCAACAAAAACACAATTAGGAAGAGTCATTATAGGGAATAACTTAACAGTTGATGAAAATGGAAAAATTAATGGAAATCCTGCATATACACATCCAACAGGAAATGGATATTCACATCTTCCTGTAAATGGAGCAACAGGACAGTTTATTAAATATGCATCAGCAGGAAATGGGCAGTGGGCAAACATTGCTTGGACTGATATTACAGGTAAACCTAGTTCATTTACTCCAAGTACTCATACACATACTAAAAGTCAGATAACAGATTTTCCAACTGCATTGAAAAATCCTACACCTTTAACTATACAAGCAAATGGAAGTTCTATTGGAAGTTATGATGGTAGTGCCGCTAAAACATTTAATATTACTGCATCAGGTATAGGAGCAGAACCAACAATTGGAACTAAACAAAATGCTTTTAATAAACCTTTTGGAACAGCAGTAAATACAATATTAGAAGGAGCAAAATTAGCTGAAACTTTAGGAATTCCCTATGGTGGAGGGCTAAATAATTCAAATACAAAAACAGCAGGATATGCTTATTATGATAGCACTACTAAAAAAACATATAAATGTACAGTAACAAATACATTAAATTATGCTGATGCTTCAAAATTTGAGGCAATTTCTAATGCTGATTTATTGGCGAAATTTCAGAATTTACATATATTGCAAAAAAAGAAAAGTATAATAATTAACAAAAATAATCTTCAAAATTATGTTATCCAGTTTGGAGAAAATATTAAACAAAAGTATACTTTAATGCAAATTTTAGCTTATGAAAATGAAGATAGAAAATATTATATCTCACAACTAATTCCCATTGATACCTTAATTAGTGAACAAGAAATCTTTTTTCTTGGGTATTTTTCTCTTGAATTTTGGGGTATTTTTTCAAAAAATTTTGATACTTGTAAAATCACAAGATGTGGTACTACAGAAAGTATCAAAGAAATTATTTTTTATTAAAATTATAATATGACTTTTAAATTTTTAATAATACATAAGTTAATTTTACCTATATTCAAACCATTTTGAAAAACTTCCTTCAAATTTATATGTACTTTTTGGGGGAACAATAATAGTCATTGGAACATCTACACTTCCAGCAACAACACTTACTATTAAAATATCATTAATATAGAAATAATCATTATTATCACTTACTTCTGTAATTATGATAATAATTGGTAATGTTGTATCATTTTTATATGTTATGCCTGGTCTTCTAAAAGGTTTCATATCTTGAAGACTTTGATTATAACCAAACATATGTAAATTCTGAAATTTCAGAATTTAAGTAAAAGGGTATTAATTGATAGTAAATATGAAAACTCCAATTATTACGAACTTTATTCTGATGGATATATTATTCAAGGTGGTCTAGCAACAGGTTCTTATGCTGATGAAGGAAGTTTAAATATAACTTTTTTAAAAAAATTCAATAAAACACCTTACATTGAAATTTCTAATTACAGTAACATAGATAGAGATGGATTTGAATCTCATATAAAATCTTATAGTACTATAGGTTTTAACTGTTTTTTTAATCAAGCTTCTAGTTCAAGAGGAACAAAAGGTTTTTTTTGGAAAGCAATAGGATATTAAATCCCTATTGCAATCCAGCCAAATTCAGTAACTGAATTTCCATTGAAAGATTTATACCTTACTCTTGTCAAATCGTAAGTGTAACCTACGGTACTGTCCCAATGCTTAGCCCCACCAGTACAAATAACAAAACTCCAGCTTTTAAAAGTAATAGGAAACTTTTTTTCATGCCAAACATCATAAGATAAATTTGTTTTATCTCTTCCCCATTGAACTAAAAGACTTCCTAAATAGATATAACCATCTACTTTTAAAGAACTATTATTAAGTAAATTCTGAAATTTCAAATTTGTTATAATACTGAAATATTAAAAATTTCAGGAGGAATAAAATGGAAAATTATAACAAAGCAAATATGGAGGTTTATCAGATGTATTTGGACAGTAATAAGGCAAGGAATTATGAAACTTTAAATACAACTTATAGAGTTTATGAAAGTAATATGAAGGGATTTATGAAGTATTTACAAAAGTATGAGGGAAACAGGCTGCTGCTTTCAGATAATACAATTAAATATTGTGTTCCTATTCTTGAAAGATTTATAAATCATTGCAGGGAACAAGGAAATAATAATCAGACTATTAACAACAAACTCACTGCAATATCTAGTTTTTATATATGGTGTGTAAAAAGAGATTTAATAAATCATCATCCTTTTCAGCATAAGCTGGACAGATTGAGGAAAGGAGCTTTTGATAAAAGGAGAGAAAGTTATTTTCTTACAATGGAAGACATAATAAAAGCAAGAATATTAATGCAGCATAATGGAAAAGACTTTGATATTCAATCAAGGCTTTTGTGGGAATTATTTCTTGAAAGTGCTAACAGAATATCAGCTATTCATAATCTTAAAATATCACAATTGGATCTGAAAAATGGGTATTTTACAGAAGTGCGGGAAAAAGGAAATAAAATGGTAGATGTTATTTATTTGGATAATACAGAAAAAATATTGAAAGAGTGGCTGAAAAAAAGAAAAGAATTTAATATAAATATAGATTTTCTGTTTGTTACAAAAGAAAATGGAGAATACAGACAAATGGCTCAATCAACCATAAGGAACAGAATAAAGAAAATAGGAGAACTCATAGGGTATGAAAAATTATATCCTCATACTTTAAGAAAAACAGCTATTAATCTTTTAAAAAATTGGAGTGATATAAATACTGCAGCTGAATATGCTCATCACAGCAATACTAAAACTACTCAAGAACATTATATTAAAGCTAAAACAGGATATGAAAACCGTCAAAAAATATTACAAATTCGTAGAGAAAAAGGGCTTTTATAAGCAAAAAAAATGTAGAAATTATTGAATTTCAGCAAAAACTGAAAATTTTAAAATATTAAGAGTGCTTGAAATTATTCACTTTCTTAATTTTCATAAAAAATCAGCATAGTTTCAAAAGTTCCAGAGCTGATTTTTTTGAAACTGCTAAGAATTCAGTAAAATCAATACTTTTTAATTTTAAATTCTCAGTCATTTTTGTATAAATTCAATAATTTCACTATAAGAAAATTTATAAAAATCAAAAAATAAAATAACATTCAGGAGGAAAAAATAATGAATAAAATTTATATTTATGACAAAGAAACATTAGAACTTTTAGGAGTTCCATTTATAACGACTTTAGAGGAATTTAAAGATAAGCCAACAGAATTTTATCCGGATTGGGATAACAGAACTATGATTATTGCTGAAACAGAAATACAATATCCTATTATAGATGAAACAGGGATATTAAGAGATAAGACAAGAGAAGAAAGAATTCTGCTTGATGATGAACAAAATTTATTAAATGATGGAGAATATGTAGAAAATGGAAAGATAATATTTATAGGATATGATGAAGCATTAAATTATTATAAAAAGGCTTGGGATAAAAAACTTCATATTTGGAAAGAAGGAGCAACAGAAGAAGAACAAAAAACAGAATGGTTTAATAGAATAAATAGCTGGAAACCGCAAGTATTAGAAGGACCTTTTAAATACTTGCATTCAGATGGAAAAACATATCATCAAAAACTTAGAGTCGGAAAAGATGATGCTCTTTTATCTACAGCTATTCAAGCATTGATTAGAAATGTAGATATTCCTTCTGTTGAATGGGCATTTGATGATGAAAACAACTCAGTATTAATGACACTTGAAGATTTGAGAAAATTACAGGATACTGGGTTTGTATGGACTCAAGCTGTATACGAAGCTGAAAGAGAATTAAAAGCAATGATTCCAGATTTCTCTAAAGATATTGATTTTTTTAGAGAAATAGCTTTAAATCATGTTACTAAATATAAAATATAAACATTTAATAATAAATAAAAACAAAATTATGAACTATAAAAAATAATTTTAGGGAGGAAAAATGGTTAGTAAATACTTTAAAATTGAAGAATTAGTTTCAAAAAAAGTTTATAAAAAATATGGAGAAAAAAGTTGGCAATTTATAGACCCAACACTTATAAAAGTAATAGATTTAATAAGAGAACACTTTAATGCACCTGTAACAATCAACAACTGGTTATGGGGAGGTAATCTTGAACAAAGAGGATTAAGAACTAATTGTGATGAAATTGTAAAAGAAAAGACAGCAGCTAATACATTATATGTATCGCAACACTGCTTAGGAAGAGCAGTAGATTTTAATGTTAAGGGATTTTCAACAGCAGAAGTTTTCAATGAAATTGTGAAAAATAAAGAAAAATTTTATTTGATTTCAAGGGTTGAAAATATAAAGAATACTCCCACATGGGTACATATAGATTGTGCAAATGTAGATGAATTTAAAATATTTAATGCTTAAAGGAGAATGATAAAAATGGGAATTATTACTACAGGAATTATAAGTAAAGTTATAGATATTGCAGGAAATATTTTAGATCCAGGAAAGAAAAAAGAACTTGAAATTGCTTTAAAAGAAAAAGAAATAGAACTTGAAAAAATAATAATTGAAAATGATACTCAAAAAGAAATTGCAAAGCAAAAAACTTTATCAGTATTATTTGAAAAAGGTGGCTTTCCTGCTCTTATATGGCTGTTTGCTCTGTATGGTGTAGCAGATATATTTTTACAAATTTTTGGTAGACCTCCTATACAGATGAACTCTGATTTAACATATTTTCTAGGAACAGCATTTTTAGCTGTAATGGGAAAACAAGGCTATGTTAAAGTTAAAGGAGGAATTAATAAATGATGAAAGTGTTGAAACAATTAGAATCTGCCAGTAAAACAGTTGTAGCAATAATAACAGCAGGAGGAACAATTTTAGGAGTTTTGCTTGGAATATATCACGGGATTTATAAACTCAATCAAACAGCAAATAATTTAGTTAAATCTTTGCCTGTGATTGAAAATAATATGAAATTTGCTGATATAAATATAGACTATGATATTTCTTTGGCAGAAAAACAACTTGCTGAACAAGGTTATGTGGATAGAATTTTAATGAGGAAATTACTATTATATAAAAAAGATTTAAAGCTAACATCTAGCCAAGTTACAAATATTAATTATTTGGAGAGCAAAACAAAATATTAAAGCTGTGGTTATTCTTCCACAGCTTTTATACATTTATTAATTTCTTTTTCAACTAATTCAATTATCTTAGCACTTTTACCATTTTCATCAAGCCACTCGGCTATATGTGGAGGAAGTGAATATTGTTTTTTTACATTACCTTTTGCTTTTCTTCCAGCAAATCCTTTAGTAGAATGTCCACCAGATCTTTGACCTTTTACTCCTGCCATAAAATCACACTCCTTTACAACTATAATAACATTAAATTTTAATATTGTAAATAAGAAATTAAAATATTTTAAAAAAATGTTGACAAAATTAAAATAAAATTATATAATGAATTATCAAAATAAGAGGAGGTGAGAAATGAAAAAGGAAAAAATAAAAGAGATACTAGAATGGATCGCCACAATCTTAACAATAGTATCTCTTTTAAAAGAATTATTCTTTTGAGGATCGGAGCTTAGGCTCCTTTCCTTGAAAATATTATACCTTTTTCATATAAATATGTCAAAAATATTATTTGTAGCGAGTATTGTTTGTATCTATTTTGGGTATAAAAGTAAAAGCATTTATCAAAAGTGGGCTTCTGTAATAATTGCTATCTTACTTTTATTGGTACAGTTTAAAGGATAGTGATTAAAATGGGAAAAATAAAATTTATTTATTGTGGCCAGGAAAAAAATAGTAATTTTGAAGATATTAGAACTTGCATAGAAGCTATAGCAGATTTTCCTTATTATTATCCTGATGAGATTATATCAATTTCTTTAAGTGAATATAAACTTATAATAATGAGCCCAAATGAAAGATATTCTTATGAAAATTGTTCAGGTGTTTGGGGAAATAGAATAATTTTTGAAATTTAAAAAGGAGTGGAAAAAATCCACTCCAAATTTTTTATAGTATATCACAACTTAAAATTAATTTTTTATAATGCCACAATAGTGCCACTATAATGCCACACTGTTAAAAAATAAAAAATATTATTTGCTCTATAAACTTAAAAAGCCGCACTTTACTGTTAAGCAAGTCGGCTTTTTAAGTTTTTTTTAAAGTTTAGGGTAGGAATCAATTCAAGATTTTATCACCATCAATCTTGAACCAGAAATTAATCTTGACTAAATAATATCACAAAATATTTTGTTTGTCAAATAATTTTATTTATTTTTTTAGTAAATAATTAAAAATTTTTTATGACTTGATATAAAATTAAATATATAAATAAATTATAAAATAAAAAAATCAAAAAGAATCTAAAAAAATTTATTCAGAAACTTTTTGATTTTAAATTTTTATATTTTTGTCAAAAGCCTGTCCTTCAGATAAAAATACAAATTACTATTTTAAATCCTGTCTTTCTTTCATTTCTATAATAAGTATATGTGATTTTTTTACAGAAGTTATTTTTAGAGAAGAACCTATTGTTTTAAGGGCATCTCTTTCAGAAAGTTCAACTCCGTTTATAATTGATTTTCCCTCAATCTGCACTACATATCCCTGTCTTTTTTCTTTTATTTCTAAATCTAAAGTTTTTTCCTGTGATAATTCTGTAACAAAAATATTTATGTCCTGATTTATTTTAACAGGAGCATTTCCATTTTTATTTGATACAATATGGAAAAATTTATCACATCTTTTATTCCAGTCAAATTTAAAATTTTTGTAAAAAGGTTCGCTGTCAGTTTTATCTGGGAGTATCCATAATTGTATAAATCTTAAATTTTCACTGTGATTATTATGTTCAGAGTGGAAAATTCCTGTCCCTGCACTCATATACTGCACTTCTCCTTTTTCTATAACAGCTTTTTTTCCTATACTGTCTTCATGGGAGAGTTTTCCTTTTACCACATAGGAGATTATCTCCATATCTCTGTGAGGGTGTGTTTTAAATCCTGTTTTTGGTATAAGGATTTCATCATTTACAACTTTTAAAACTCCAAAATTAATATTTTTTTCATTGTAATATTCTCCAAAAGAAAAATGAAACTTTCCTTTCAGCCAGTGAAGATTTGAATTCCACATTCTTTCTGACGGTATTTTTTTTATCATAAGCAGGCCTCCTTTTTCAGTAAAATATTTATAAAAAATTCCCATTACCATTGTATAATTTTTATTTTTTATACAAGGGTAATGAGAATAAAAAAATTAAACTACAATGTCTCCAGATTTCATTTTTAAATAATTTGCAAGGTCTTTTGGATTTATCTCAATCTGAAGTCCTCTCATTCCTCCGCTTATAAGAATAGAATCAAATTTAAATGCAGATTCGTGGATAAAACTTTCATGTTTTTTTCTTATTCCAACAGGAGAGCAGCCCCCTCTCACATAACCTGTATATTTTGTAAGTTCTTTTAATGGAAGCATTTCAACTCTTTTACAGCCTGCAGTTTTTGCAAGTTTTTTAAGGTCGATATTATCTCCTCCGGGAATGCAGGCAATTATAAGTTCGTTTTTTTCATTTAAAAGAGAAAGAGTTTTAAAAATTCTTTCAAGGTCTGTATTAGTAACAAGTGCAACGTGGATTGCACTTAAATCACTTTCATCAACTTCATATTCTTTTGTTTTGTAAGGGATTTTGTGCTGGTCAAGTTCTCTTACGGCATTTGTTTTTTTTATCATAATAAATCCTCCGTGAAATTAAAAATAAATATACAAGAGTAATGAGAAAAAATAAAAATTATTTTATGGAAATATATCCGTTTTTGTATTCTGGAACAATAGAATATTTGTTAAGTGAAAAAATATGCTCCATATCTTTTTCAAATCCCAGAGATAAAAGACGTTCGTAGTGTGTGCTTCCCTTTAGAATATCTTTTATATTTTCGTGAGATTCAGAAATTCTTACAGCAGCAAGAAGCACATCATTCATTTGAATTTCTGTGTGTTTTTGCATTTCTTTTATAATAAGCCCTGCACATAAGGTGTCGTCAAGTGAGAATTTTCCGTTTGTTCCTGCACAGACAATCACAACATCTTTTTTGTATTCTAAAAGTTTTTCAGAAACACTTTTAATATTTAAAAAAGAGCAGATAATTATTTTTTCAGCAGAAAGAGAATTTTCTACAGCTTTTGTGCCGTTTGTTGTACTCATGTAAATATCTTTTCCAAAAACTTTTTCTTTTGTAAATTCAAGAGGGGAGTTGCCCAAATCAAATCCGTCTATTTTAAGAGCATTTCTCTCTCCGCATTTAATAATATTTTTTAAATTTTCACATCTCTCTTGTATAGTTTTTATATCTTTAAAAGGAAAAATTTTTTCTGCCCCGTTATGAAGAGCTGTAATCATAACAGAGGTAGCACGTAAAACATCAATGACAACACAGATTTTTCCTTCTGTTTTTTCTTGTGAAACTTTATCAGCTGTAAAGATTATATCTACTTTCATTTTTTCCTCCAAAAATTATAAAAATTTAACTATGAAGATTATACCACAAAACGAAAAAAATATTTAAAATTTTTCACATTTCTCTTGTATAAAATAATCTTGTGTTTTTATAAAAAAATTGTTATCTTATAAGTAAAGCATTTTTAAACAGGAGGAAACAGATATGATAAAAAGACATAATCTTGGAACAAGATACAGTGAGGCTGTAATTTATAATGGAGTGGCTTATCTTTGCGGACAGTGCTGTCACGAGGGAGATGAGGGGAAAAAAGACGTTAAGGTACAGACAAAAGAAACTCTTGAAAATATAGACAGAGTTCTTGCAGAAATCGGTTCTGACAAATCAAAAGTTCTTATGGCTACAATCTATTTAAAAGATATAAGCTATTATGATGAAATGAATGAAGTGTGGGATTCATGGATAGCAGAGGGTCATTATCCTGCAAGAGCCTGTGTTGAAGCTGCACTTGCTGAAAGAGATCTGCTTGTAGAAATAGTTGTTACAGCAGCTGTGTAAAATTTTTGAAGTATTCCATAGTAATGTGAATGAAAAAAATATTTTTGCAAAAGATTTTTATAAAAATATACAAGAGTAAAGCGAAAAAATCAGGGGCTTATTCCCCTGATTTCTATTTGTATATAAATATTCTCTATACCAATATTTTTTTATTTAGTTAGAAAACTCTAATCTTTCCAGGTATAAGAAGCAATATATATGCTCCTGTATAATTTTAAAATAGGTAAATCATCATAGATATAAAACATTAAAGGTTTTTTTAATAATTTATCTGGTAAGTTTTTATCAAAATCCAGTATAAAACTTTCAGTCAAGCCGTCAGATGCGGCTTTATTACTAAGAGCTATAATTAATGAATTTTCATCAATCACAACTTTTTCACTTGTATCTTTAAAAGTTATTTCTAGTTTCTTCATTGCTTTTCACCTTTTTTTATTCTTAGTTTAAAAGATAATAAAATTTTTTATAACTTTAATTTTCACTGGTGATATAAACAGTATGGTCAGTATCTGTTCCGGTAAGTTCTTCTAACATATTTTTTAATTCATTTCTTGATTGTTCCATATAAAATTTATGCTCATCATTTTCAGCATCTTTAGGCAGAAGAGAAACTGCATAAATTCCGTTATCCATATAAAATTTATCATTTTTAAAAAGAAAACTGCACATCTCTTTATTATTTAAAAATAAAACAAATTCAAATCCTTTTCCATTAGAAAAATTTTCTATACTATCCTTTGCTGTCGTTACAAGTTTTCCTGCTGCAAGAGCCGAAGCAAATACCCCTCCTGTTTTTTCATCTAATGAAAATCTTTTCATTTCCCCATTTTGCCTAGCATAAACCACTATTCCAACTTTTTCTGTATAATCTGGGTTTCCTCCAAAAAGAAGATAGAAATTATCAAAGTTTCTATTCTCTTTTTCCCATCTTTCTGAATTTTCTAAGAAATCAGGTCTGTCAGGATAAAATATCTTTTTTGAAAATTCTTTATTTTTACTTTCTTTTTCCTTTAAAATATTGGGATAAGTTTTTTTATACACAAAGTCTTCATACTTCCATTCTCTCTTTTGAAAATTTTCATAATTAATAGAACCATTTTCATTCCATTTTTCTTTTTTTGTAAGAAAACCAAGAGAGTCAAAAAAAAGATAATTTCCACCACCTG